>Ga0180438_10011173_pt1 | contig 10889 bp, 8 predicted proteins | sample SS_ome_12_FD_132455 | JGI IMG/M metagenome (GOLD analysis project Ga0180438, IMG submission 132455) | Hypersaline lake sediment archaeal communities from the Salton Sea, California, USA - SS_3_D_2 metaG | ecosystem: Environmental > Aquatic > Non-marine Saline and Alkaline > Hypersaline >... | reverse complement strand
GACACCTTCCAGGACCATACCTATTATAATCTCTACGATCCCCATCCTGTACTCATAGATGATGCACCTGAGCCCCTTCATTTACAGATTGAAAAACAATCCTCATTTTCTCTGATCATCCCCCTGATCTTGGTCAGTATTACAGGAATGATGTGCCTGTACATAGTGATCTCATTTAGAAGTCCAGACAGGAACCCATGATACTCACCGAGCCAAACCTTTATATTCCATTAAAAGGTATACTTCATGTGGAATCGACACAGGACATACTGAAACGGCTCATGGAAGAAGAACAAAAGTTACGAGAACGAGCAGAAGATTTGGGAGTTGATTTTGAACCAAAACCTCCGGAAGAGGTGGCGGCTCCTCTGAGAAGAAAAAAAGATATTCCCCGAACGGAGCTCACAGAAAAAGAACTTGCTTCTCTTTTTGCTGAAACAAAAGATATTTTAGACATTTACACTGTTGATTACATTTCAGATCATTACGATGAGGCCCGAAATCTGTATACCACGCTCATGGAAAAACCTTTTTCTCCTGATACCCTCATTGGATCACGAGTTGCCCAGAATATCCATGAACTCAAGACCCGCATTGATTCTGTTCAGGTACAGCAATCACCTACCAGACCACTGGAAGAATTTCTACCCGATGTTAAAAAGTTGTATAATACTCTGGATACCTATGAACCTGCTCAGGCAAAACGCAAGTATGCAGAGCTGTTACGACGTGAACAGAGCCTCCCCTCCAATGCAGACCCTCATCTGGAAACTGAAATTGAAGACTATCTCACTGAAATCGGTAAACACTTGCAGAGAAAAGATAAGAAATCCTCCGAAGAAGTGGGAGAAGAGCTTCTGGAAGAAATCGGAAAACTCATTGGCTCAGGAACATATGATCCTGAAGGTTATAATCGAGTGGCTAAAAAATTCCAGATGTTGGCAGAAGATCTTCCTCAGGACCTGCAGCTCAAAATCAGAGATCGCATCAGGGAAAGCTATGCCAAGATGAAAGACATAGAGGAAAAACAGCAGAAAGCAGAGCGTGAACGGGAAGTGAGAACCAAGAAATTTTACTGGGATGCTTTTGTTTCTGAGGTGGATCAGTTGAAGGCGGACCTGGAAGATGCCAGTCCTGGAGAATTCTTCCGACTCTATGATATCTACAATCAGATTCTCGACTCTCTGGAAGATGCAGATCTCACAGAAGTCCCTCTCAATCATATTGAGCGGGTAAAGTCCCGCCTAGAACAGTGCTATTATATGCTGGAGGAACTGAGATCCCGCGCCTGACAATGAAGAAAAATCATCATTCAGAGAGACGGCCCAGTTCCACAACACCTTTTGATACAATTTTTTGCACAGTTGATCGGTCTCCAATCTTCAAACTGCCATCACACATGACTTTTTTCATGATGCAATCCATTCCTATGATCACATCGCCCTTGGAATAGACATCTTCTTTGACTTCACAGTGATTGCCAATCTCCAGGTGTTCCTCAACATTTATGGGTGAATGCACAATATTACTCTCTCCCAGGTAAGCTTCGCGTCCTCTCAATGATCGTTTAAATTCACATTCAGCCTTACTTCGGATAACAGAAGCGACAATATCTCCATATATAACGTTTTTTGATCCCAGATTAGTTTCTTCTCCTGCTTCAATATTTCCCTTGATAATCACGCCATTTCCCAGATTGATGGACTGGCTGGTTTTCAATCCACCGGTGAGTACAAGATCATCAGAGAGATTAATATCAGAATCTTTGGCAACGATAGCAAAAGTCTTCAGGGCAATTTCATCCTTTTTTTCCTGAATAATATGTTGAAGTCTGGAAACTTCCAGGTTTTTTTCTTCTATAATCTGTTTTAAATCCCGTTCAGTGTCTGAAAAATTTTCAATTTTATCTAAAAGTACTTTATTTTCCTGGGTTAACTTCTCGGCTATCTCTTTCAGTTTGACCATGCCACTGTGTTCCCTTCTATAGGTTTCAAGCTCCTGGGTTAATCGGGCATTTTCATCCCGCAGTTCGGTGGCCATTCTCCTCAGAGATTCCACGACTTCATCTTTTCCTTTGTCAAAGAGCCCCATGCTTTTCTACCTCCATTCTGTTTCTTATAGGGTAGTATATAGCTTTTTCTATCCTATCAGGGTTTAAGCCTCACTATAAGAGTTGATATACAATAATAGGGTATATCCACCATCTCATTTGACCTTCTGCATAGATACACCTGATGAGGGTGTATTGTACATATGCAGGGCTTCTGTGAAGCACATATAATCAGGAGAGGGAGATTATATTTACTTTTGCATCTCATCTATCCTCCTCAGAAAGCACCTGAAGAGCCATGAGTAGATCTGTTCATATGTGTAAATTTTTTTACTCCCTTCCCTTGTATTGATCATCTCTTTTGTGTTATATATGTTAATTCATGAATAAGGAGAATCTCCCTGCTCAAAGATACAGTATTCATCCCCCTGGGCAATGCAGGATGTTTCAACATAAGAAATCTCTTCTTTCTCTACATATTCCGATACAATTCCTGCGAAAAATCCAGCCAGAAAGTGACAGACCGATACTTTACTCTCTCCATAACTCAGAGCAATAGGCGATTCAGAAACTTGGAATGTCATATCATCTTCATTGAATGTGGCCTTAACAAAATCTGTTACTTCTAATTCAGAGAGAAGATTCTGGATAGTGGTTTTTTTATTATCTCGTTTCATGACTTCCATGTATTTATGTCCAAATTCATTCCCTGCAGTATATAATACCTTATCTGCTGAACTGCCAATGGATGCTTCCAGTGTCTTTTGAATTTTCATAAAAATACTATTGAGCACCACCAATCTCCGTTTTTCATCCACTGACAGGATTTCCTTCATTGGTCAAATTACATCATCGATACTTATAAATCTATACATATTTGTGGAGGTAATCCCACCTCTGCATGAACAGGAAATGACTTCACGATATTGAAAGTCTATTAGATTTCCCAGCAGATGCACGATGTACATATCTTTTTTTTTCAGAATTCTTTGTTATTAAATATATTCATAAGCCCCTGGATTATATATGTCAAGATATTTTTTTGTATTGTATAGCGCATCCCACTGTGAACCTTGTATCAGGAGTATCACTGGCTATTTCTGTGAAAAAAGGATTTCATTTCACTGGTTGGAGATCCATCCATCCAGATTTTTCTGCCCGCTGGATGCCTTTGTATAGGGTATTCCCATGAGATCTTTGAGTATTCGGGCATTACGAATGGCTTGACCATGCGGGTGATTATTAAATTGAAGGTAGAGTGTTTTTGTGGTTTTTTTCATTTCTTCGATACGGGGAATCCATTCCTGCAATTCTTGAGCGCTGTATTCATAATTATACCAGTGCTGAGGATTCCTTCCATGCCAACGGACATACCCTAACTCCGAAGTGATCTCTACGCGGGGTTGCATTTTCACAGAATCGGTGACTGCAAAGGCTACACCGTGATCCTTCAGGAAGTCAACATCGCCCCATTCATCCCAGGATGTATGACGGAATTCCACTGCAAAATGAATAGTGTTGGGAAGAAATTCCAGAAATGTTTCCAGAGACGCTTTCTCTCGGACAGAAAATTTTGGAGGTAACTGAATGAGAAAGCATCCCAGTTTTCCTGCATCGATGAGCGGATGCATGAGGGAATAAAATTCTCTGAAAATTGATTCACTGTTTTTCAATAATCGCTTGTGGGTGATTTCTTTTGGAATTTTTGCAGTGAATACAAAATCATCAGGAGTTTTTTTGTTCCAGGCCAGCACGGCAAATTTATTAGGCAGCGCATAAAAGGTGGAGTTGATTTCCACCAGATTAAATTCCTGGGCATAGAAATCCAGCATCTTCCCTTTCTTGAGGTGTTCAGGATAAAACACCCTTCTCCAATCCTCATAACTCCATCCTGATGTACCAATATAGGTTTTTCCCATGGTAATTCCTGTAGGGCAGGGTAAAAAAATGTTGTCCTCTCACTCCTGCAAGGATTGAAAAGAGTATATCTTCATATCTGATTTGCCTTTTACTGCATCTATTTTGTGGCAGATGTCTTCACTGCCATATTGGATTTCTCTGTTCATATCTTATCATGCTATATTTTGTCGAATCAATACGATTCATTCTCTGATGTCTCCGAAACCTTTAAAAATTCCATGATTAATATAAAACATATATGTATTAGCAAAAGTGAGGAGGAAATACCATGAGAGCAAAAAAACTATTTGTTGTGACCCTCGTAGCTGTCCTCTGTGCGGTTACTATCCCCCCTTCCAAGAGTCAACCCTTCTGGACTGTTATGGTATATATGGATGGGGATAATAATTTAGAATCAGCTGCCATCGATGATTTTAATGAGTTAGAGGCTGCAGGATCCACAGCCGGTGTCAATATTGTGGTCCAACTCGATCGTATCGACGGATATGACAGTTCCAATGGAAATTGGACCGGTACCCGTCGGTTCTATGTGGACACGGACCCCAATGGGTATCCCGATAGTATCATACGGTCCACAGAACTTCAGGTTCTGGGAGAATCCAATATGGGAGATCCCAATACACTTATTGATTTTGTCAACTGGGCCCGCACCACCTACCCGGCAGATTACTATCTCCTGGTGTTGTGGGATCATGGTGATGGATGGAAAAACCGAATCGCCCAGATTACCAAAAAGGGAATGCTCACTGCCATCCAGAAACGGGAACCGCTCAAGGGAATATGTTCTGATGAGACAGATAATGATTATCTGAATATGCCTGAACTGCAAACAGCCTTCAACAGTTTCACTGCTGGAGGAACAGATCCCATCGATGTGGTGGGATTTGATGCCTGTCTGATGGCCATGCTGGAGGTTAATTATGAAATATTTCCCTATGCCTCCTACAGTGTTGGTTCAGAAGAATCCGTTCCCTTCGATGGATGGGATTACCAATCCACCCTTCTGTGGTTAGTGGCCAATCCTCTGAGTACTCCCAACCAACTGGCAAACAGGATTGTCACAGATTATATGGCATTTTATGGGCTGGGAGGATTTGAAACTCACTCTGCCGTTGATCTCTCCCAGATAGCTGCATTATCGGCAGCTGTTAATACCTTTGCCACAGATTTAATCAATGCTATTCTGCTGTATCAGAATAATATGATCGATGCACGAACCCAGGTTGAAGAATATATGGATACAGATTTTATTGATTTATACCATTTTGCCCAGCTCATTCAGGCAGAAGTCCCCGATGCCCAGATTCAAACCGATGCACAGAATGTGATGAATGCGGTAACAGCAGCTGTCATCAGTGAAGGTCATGGAGCATTGAATCCCGATTCTCATGGAATTTCTATTTATTTTCCCTATGGAGGAAGCAGTTATCTCTCTTCCTATGAAACAGAAACAGAATTCGCTCAGGATACCATGTGGGATGAATTCCTCATCGCTTATTATACCACTCTTCCTCCCCCTGCTCATACCCTGGCTGTCATAGACGATGATAATGGAAGAAACCTCACCCATGTAGAAGATGCCTATCTGGATGCACTGCGTGAACTGGGAATACCCTTTGATTATTTTGATGTCGGTATTTTTGGGTCTCCTCCTCTGTGGTATTTACAGACCCATGATGTATTGATCTGGTTTACTGGTGCAGATTTTTCTACCACCCTCTCTGTTGAAGATGAAAATAATCTCATGCAATACCTGGATCAGGGGAAAAAGCTCTTTTTATCCAGCCAGGATTATGTGTGGGACCTCAAATTAGACGGTAGATATCCCAGTACCTTTTTGAGAACCTATCTGCGTACCCAGAACGAGGGTGAGGATACAGGAGTCAATATCCTCTCCGGAGTGACTGGAAACCCGGTGGGAAATGGGTTAGGCCCCATCAACATGTGCTGGGCTCCTCCTGCCTCCTGTGAATTGGTGGATTATGCAGACTGGATAGAAAAGGATCTCCTATCAGAATATGCTTTTTACAATGAAAATCTGGAAAATGTTGCCATTACCTATTCGGGATCCTATGAAGTGGTATTTTTTGCCTTTATGTTTGAAGGTATAGGAACACCTGATGAACGCCGGCAGGTCATGGAAAGCGTTCTGGAATTTTTAGGACCCATTTCAGCACTGAGCTGCCTGGGAGAATGCTTCTCATCTCATGCCTATCTGGTGGCCGGTGACTCAGCATACTGTACCGATGTATTAGGTTCTGCAAAGATTTCCTTCGCCCTGGGAGAAGCAGGCGCCAATGAAAATCCAGAAGGGAGGACAGATATCATTCTCAGCACATCAGAACATGATACTGGTAATCTCATTCCAGTGGGAGGACCAGCCATCAATCCAGTGGCTGCAGAATTTGGTACCTATTTAAATGTCACCTATGATTATCAACCTGGTGTGAACTTTACCATATATGCTGATCAATCTTCCATATCACTGGATTTGGCTCAATACCCCTCCCAGGATATCGCTCTCATCTATGTGGCCATGCACAATGGACGGTTTGTCATGCTGGTATGGGGGTACGGTTGGCAGGGGACCTATGCTGCTTCCATGTTTTTAGGAGATCCTGCTAATTGGGAAATGTATAAGGGAGACCACCTCATCATGCTTCGTTGGAACGATACCAACAGCGATGGACTGGTTCAGGAATCAGAAATCACAGTAGAGGTGTCATCGTGAACCGGGCCACAGTATCAGTTCTTTTCCTTATTTTTCTCTCTTGTTCACCTGAGGTAATTGACTGCTGCATTTCTGACCCTTCTGTCCTGGTCCTCTATGACATCACCGTGGACATGGATATGCTCACATCCCTGAAAGTGGAGGGGTTTTCCTTTGAGCTTGTCTATGATGTGATTCCTGCTTTTGGTGCTCAGGGAAGAAGAGAATTTGCTCTTTACAAGGGGCACTACGGATTATCATCGGTGCTGGTTGCAGCAGATGTACTGGTCATACAGGCTCATGAGGAACAATTCCAGTGGGATACAGGAATAACCACTGAATTACTGTTTTTACAGACCCTTCACCTCATAGATGAATCCCTGGATATAGATACAATCGCACAGGTTGCAGCCTGGGAAAGTACCAGCGGGACAAATATTTTTGCTGTTCCCCCGGAGGTGGAATTCATCTCTGTGAGTACAGAGACATACAGTGCATCCATTCCTCTTACCACAGATTATTTCAATTTCATCCACGGATGGATAGCTGTCCCCGGAAATGCTACTATTTCTGTTAATGATACCATCTTATCAGTGGTGATTATGCGGTGTGGAGGGGAACTCTCCACCGATACCCGGAGGATACCGGTATTTGCACCCTTTAGGGGGGTGGTACTGGTGTGCAACTCCATTGATTATGATCTCACCGGGAAGGTGATGGAATCCCTGCTGGAGGATCTACACATCCCAATCATAACTATATCTCCCCGGGAATTCCAGTATTATCGATGGTTCTCACCCCGCATTATTCTACTGGGGGGTCACCAAGCACCCGAAGGAATGGGTGATATCGTAGCCACCATATTGACAGAACCTGAAAAACAGATGATTGAGAAAACAGGACCTTATATGTTCTCCGCAGATGATCTGGACTTCAGGAATCAATCCATTATTGTCCTGGCAGGTGCAGACAGAGAAGGGACCAATTCCATTGCCCTGACTCGTATCGATGATATTGTCCTATGGGTTCAGTCGCTCTGAACCGAGTGCGACAGGAACTCTCTCCATCCAGAGATACCAGGTCTGCTCCACTGTGAATACCGTACGCTCTCCTCTCTGTACAGGAAGGTAATCAGGGTTCTATTTTTCTCGATTCATAAATTATATATATGCAAAATAGAATGAAAAGCGTGAGGAGAATGTGATGAGAAAGAAGCACAGCCTAGCGTACAGCATACTTCAGGCCAAGCTCAAAGGCATAGCATACAAACTAAATTATGCAGTTACCTATCAGTGTAATGCACGCTGTACTCTCTGTAATATCTGGAAAAAATATGTGCATTCACCCCAAAAAATAGAGGAAGAAATGACATTGGAGGATATTGAACACATTTTCTCACAATTTGACCTTTCTTGGCTTTCCTTAACTGGGGGAGAACCCTTTCTCCGACCCGATCTTCACGAGATTGCAGTTATTGCAGAATCTCACAATCCCCACCTCAATCTGCTCACCCTTCCCACAAATGGATCCTCACCCCACACAATTGTGAACAAAATAGATCGTATCCTGGAAGAAACCACCATTTCAAACATATTCTGCACGGTCAGTCTCGATGGTCCCGAAGAGCTCCATGACCAGCTCCGTGGAGTGAAAGGAATGTGGAAACAGGCAAAAAAAAGCTATGAACTGCTCAAAGAACTGGAAAATGAACGGTTTTCTGTTTTCATTGAATTCACCCTGTCCCGGTACAATGCGGGTCAATTACTGGATGCACTTCGATCCTTTCACATAAAAGAATTTTCCCGGGTGGTAGTGACTGCTGCCCATGCATCCCATTTCTATGGTACTCACCCCCGCCCTCTTCACACTGAAACTTCTCTTGACCAGATCGATGAATTCATGTCATTATTCAGACGGGGAAAAATAGAATCTATCATTACCCGTGTGTATGTTCGATTATTGAAAAAATATCTTACAAACACGTTACATGGACTCCCCTGTGTTTCTGGGAGATCATCCTTTTTTTTAGATCCCTATGGCATATTATATCCCTGTATAACCATGAATACACCCTTTGGAAATATAACAGAATCATCATTCAATCAGGTGTTACAGAGCGAGAGGAGCATATCTATCATACATAAAATCAAAGAAGGAACCTGTCCTGGATGCTGGACACCCTGTGAAGCCTATCAGACTATTCTGGAAAGACTTCCTGCAGCCCTTAAAGCATCCATGTGGCCATGAGGATTCACAGATTAACCCCCTGAAATGAACCTCTATCTGTGAGAACCGAGAGGTAATCTGGTCCATGAAAAATGTACCTTCACAGCTATGATACTTTCTCTTTCTAAGATTGGTAGAAATAATAGTGTCTGCTGGTACGTATACTGCACAGAAAAACCAAACATTAATAAACAGATTTACAGATAGGTGGAAACGTGATCCCGTGAACATTCCAATGATTACCATCGAAACCCAAAAATGGCCAGTTATGCTCTGTGGTTCAGCACCATTTTTAGGGATGAACCGATTTGGGTTCAGAGCTTTCGATTTGCGGGTAAAATTCTATAATCATCCTGATGCTATGGCAGAACTCTTTACCTACTTCATCGACCTGGGATGCAAAGGAGTCCATATACTCTGTTATGAAAATATCATCGCAGCAGCACACATGGCATATAATGGTGAATCCTTTCCCCTCATGGCATCTCTTCTCCCGAAGGATATTCCTGCTCAATTGAATCGACTCTCTCCATTCCACACTGTATGCGCCCTAATTCCCCCTTCCCTCACTGATGCCCTGGATGAATCGTACCTGCACTCGGTAATCAGAGATATCAGGGATGCAGGAATGGTTCCTGGATTGGTCACCCATGTTCCGGGAACCACCATACCTGCATTGGATAAAATGAATCTCGATGTCGCTGTCTATCTGGCCCCTATTAATATCAGAGGTACATATATGCTCCCGTCAAAACAATCTGCTCTGAAAGCCATCATGCACACAGATACCCCAGTTATTGCAGATAATCCGCTGGCAGCAGGCAAGATTTCAGCTCAGGAAGGAATTCCTTTTGTCATGGATCAGTGCTCAGGATTCTCCCTGGGAGTTATCTCAAAAGAAGAGATCAATGAGGCTTATGATGTGCTCATGCAAACCACAGAAAGGAGTCCTCTTACCTCTGTGAGCAATGATACTATGCGTTGATTGGAGTTATAGGTGGGAGTGTTCGGTCCGGGAGATAATCTCATCCTGTAATTCTTTCCCGATAGTGACGAAATAATCGCTGTATCCTGCCACCCGTACAATGAGATGGGTGTATTTTTCAGGATGAATCTGGGCCTGTTGTAAGGTTTTTTTATCCACCACATTGAATTGTATGTGGTGACCTCCCAGCGTGAAATAGGTCCTCACCAGGTGGGCCAAATTGTCCATGCCTGCCTGAGAGGAGAGCACCTGGGGAATGAATTTCTGATTGAGCAATGTCCCTCCCGTGCGGGCATGATCGATTCTGGAAGCAGATTGTATCACCGCTGTGGGCCCACAGGTATCTGCACCCTGACTGGGAGAAATACCATCCGAGAGGGGTTCCCCTGCCTTCCTTCCATCAGGAGTAGCACCGGTGACCCGTCCAAAATAGACATGGACAGTGGTGGGAAGGAGATTCACCCGGTAGGTACCTCCCTTGGTATTGGGCCGTCCATCGATCAGCGAAAGATAGGTGTCAACAAGCCAGCTGGCAATGTCATCTGCATATGTATTGTCATTTCCATATTTGGGGGTTTCATGAAGTAACATCTGACGGATTTTTTCGTGGTTTTTTCCAGCAAAGTATGATTGTAACAGGTGGATCAATTTTTCCATGGTCAGATGCTGATGATCAAACACATGGTATTTGATAGCAGAGAGTGAATCGGTAGTTGTTCCCAACCCTACTCCCTGGATATAGGTGGAGTTATAGCGAGGTCCTCCATCATGATAGTCCTTCCCCTTCCTGATACAATCATCTATGAGCAGAGACATGAAGGGTACTGGCATATATCGGGCATACAGCCTTTCAACAATGTTATTGTATTTGATTTTCATATCGATAAAATAGGACAATTGGGTGGTGAAAGCCGATAAAAATTCTTCAAATCGGGAAAAATGAACAGGGTCCCCTGTCTCAGGTCCAACCTGGATACCGGTACGGGGGTCCACACCAT
>Ga0180438_10011172_pt1 | contig 10891 bp, 15 predicted proteins | sample SS_ome_12_FD_132455 | JGI IMG/M metagenome (GOLD analysis project Ga0180438, IMG submission 132455) | Hypersaline lake sediment archaeal communities from the Salton Sea, California, USA - SS_3_D_2 metaG | ecosystem: Environmental > Aquatic > Non-marine Saline and Alkaline > Hypersaline >... | reverse complement strand
GGTGTAAAACGTGTCTCGGTCGTCGGTGCTGTGCTTCAAGACGACAACAGGACCATAGTCCTGGGGTGCGTCGTTTCTGCCGAACGCATAGAGGGTGCCTGTCATGGGTGCGTACACCGGCGTCCCTGCCTCGGCGAACAGGTCCATACCCAGATGGACGGTACGCTGTTCGTCTGTCAGCCCGCAACCGGCCGTGAACAGCGGTGACGTGTAGAGAAGCCTGGCCTGGTCATGTGGGCCGATGCCGACCGGAGTCCCGGCCCCTCTCATCTGATCAAAGAGGCGCTTCGTCAGTTCGGGCTCCGCATTGGCCTCTTGATCGCCGCTGACGAGGGGGCTCCCGACGCTGAGATCGAAGACCACAGACGGTTCGGTCCTCAGATCGATACCCAACACAGGCGAAAACCGGTCTCCTCTGTGCCGCAGCCAGCTGCATACGGGTTCGGTGCGCGGCACGGGGACAAAATCCGATTCGTGCCGGAACACGGCTTCGGCAAAACGGGGATGGATTCGTGCCAGTTTGGGCAGGGTCCGGCGGATCGGTTCCTGACTGATCGCGAGGTATCGGTTATCGGGAAGCTCCCGTTGTTGGTCGGCCGCTATGCAGACGCTCATGCACAGCCTCATGCCGATGAGACCGAAAAGTGTGCTGATCTCATTTTCTGTGAGCGGGTTCTCGAGGTGGTATCCGCGGACAATGGGCGCCGCAGCCGCCAGGGGATCGGGTTTGTCGAGAACGGCGTAAGCAACGGCAACAGCAAGATCGGAAACGGTGTGACTGTAGACCATGTCGCCGAAATCAATGATTCCAACGACATGCTGATTCCGGGTGTACGGATCATCGCCGCCTCCGACGATCACGTTAAAGTCATTGGCATCATTGTGAATGACGCTCGTCCGCAGCCCGGGAAGCATGGGGGCGACATGACGTTCAAAATCGGCAGCAAGCTGGTCGACCAGATGTCGCAATTCGGTGTCGGTGATCAGGGATCGATGCCTTCTGATGACCTCCGGCGCCCCGGCAAGGTCCCAGTGAAAATCGCGGTGCATCGCCGGGTGATCAAAATCGGCCAATGCCCGGTCCATCCGCCCCGTATATCCGCCGAGGTCGTAAAGCAATTCGGCCGAGTGCCGTCTGACCTCTCCGAATGGGATACCCGGTAGATACGAAACCAGCCGGACCATGTGCTTTGCTCCGGCCTGTGATCGAATTTCGGCGATCGAATCCCCCGCCATTGTCGGAACAACCTGCGGGCAGAGCAGTCCGGATTGGGTCAGATGGGCCATCACCTGATTCTGTGCCTCAAGCAAAGGGCGGTCCTCAAGTGCATTTGCAATCTTGAAGACAAAGCGTTTCCCCGATTCCGCCTCCACAAGGAAGTTCTGATCGCGCTCGCTCGGCATGGGTGTGACCTCGGCACGAATTCCGTACAGAGCCTGGACAAAGTGAGCCGCATCTTTTTGACCGAAACACGGCTTATGTTTGAGAAGCGACATGATCGTGAGCGCCTTTCCTCCTTTTCACGTTGTTGGAAGCCCTCGCGCCTTCCTCAGATTCTGCCAAAAGGGCTTGTACAGAAAACTTCTTTCGTCGAATTGACAGAGCCGTTCGAACATCGGTTTGGTCACCGTGAATGCCAGAAGGTCCGGGGGAAGATGCTGACGCATAGCAATATCCGTGGCGCCGATCACGGCCTGAGGGACGTCCAGGTCGTCGAACATACCGGCCATGAGGCTGCATCCTGAACCAAAGGGTGCCACGACCGCGGGGAGATCGTCCGGGGCGTTGTTGTACGCTGCCCCCAGCACGAATAGGGCCAATTGATCGGGCGTGACATAAAAGGTGACGGTCTTGAGGTATTCGTACTGGTCCGACCTGAGCGGTCCGATGAGAAGATTTGGATGATTCTGGCGGTAAGGTTTTCGATAGTCCAGCCAGCGGTTCATCAGCTCGCCCGAGGCCTTCAGCCCCTCACCTTCCACCAGAAACCTGACAAAATCCTCACGTTCCCTTGTTTCGACATGGCAGAGCCAGTAACCGGCACCGCCGCAGCCGAAATTGTCCCTGGTGAGATGGAGTGTCCTTCCCTCAAGCCATTTTTCATAAAACATAAACACGCACGCCCATGTGCCTGGCTGGGGCCTGACAAGGGGCAAAAATGGGGCAGGATCTGGGGCATCGTAGACTCCTATAAGGGGGTGTGTCATGCCGGATTTCTCGAGCAATGTCGTTGGGTCTGGCTTCATGGTGGACTCCTTTCGTGATCGACCAACCGTGACGCTTAACCCGGCTCGCTGTTCTCGTTTTCAGTGGGGCGGGGTCGGCCGTCCGTCATTGAACGGCTCGCAAGGGCTTATCCGACCGGACGTGTACAGAGCGGACACCTTTTGTTTGTGCAATCGGGACAGACGCACCGTCTGATCTCAACAAGGCCAAGCAGAAACAGCACCCAGAAAACAGCAAAGAGAACCATGCTTTTCCAGAGCCACCACTGTGGAAAAGCGGCCAGAACCAGAAAAGGGACCAGCAATCCAGCGAAGTCAAGACGCGTGTAATCGCCCTGTTTTCTTTGGGGAAGCCATCGTGTCAGCGGGCCCGGCAAGACGTGCCCGCACGAATCCAGCCGGCATGTGCACTTTGAGCAGAAGGCGTAGACGATCGTCGGCAACGAAACAAGAATGATGACAAGATACACGACGCCCATGGCCACGGACTCGTGAAACACGGATACGAGCCCGATGATGAGGGCACCAAACACCAACAGGAGGCTGAAAACACCATGAAACCGACGGTTCATGTGACGATCGTCCTCCCAGAGTGTCTTTTCTATGACTCGAGGGACCCCATCGACCGGTCTCTCATGGTCCGCCATGGAGAGAATTCTCCACGGCAAAGAGACAGTCTCTCAATCCCCGGCAGGATCTCATGCTGCACGTTATCCGGATTGTACCGGTTCAGGTGAAGCAAAGGCTGGGTCTGATACACTACTCGACGGAGAGTATCAAGGCTGACGTGTCGTAGTACCCTTCGCCGTCCGCCTGGAGAAGGCCATCGTGTTGTTGAAACAGAATGTCCCACAGTGGATCGATCCGCTCGAGCGTTTCTCCGGTTTCCCGATCCTGCCAGAATACCTGTACCACCACAATCGCCTTTGCGTTCACAAGACCTGTCGCGACCCGCTTGACGTTCCCCTTCTTCGCCTCCTCAAGGATTTCCCTCAATTCCCTGATCTCCTCTTCAAAGATGCCGTCACCGGGGGTATCGACCATGAGTTTGGCATACAGCTCGGAACCATGGAAAAAACCGGCGGAGAAAGGAGGATCGGTTTTGTTTCCCGCCAGTCGATAACGATTGTCCACTGCCTGCAATGCCTTTTCCAGACTCGGAATATCAAGATTGCTATTGTCAGGTGTGATGAATCTCATGCAATAGCCCAATTTATTCCTCCAAATTCGACAAAACGTCGGACATCATGATCTCCGAGTTTGTCGAGTTGTTCACCCCATGAACGGATAATGATGTGTCCCCATACCCGTCACGATCAAGACCGGTGGCCGGTTCGTTCCCGTCTGTCCCTGATGTAGATGGACTTTTGGCCTTCATGGCCGACGTTCCGCGCCTCCATGTCGAATAGCTTTGTTGCCTCCACCAGCTCCCCCAGTTTCTTGTAGCCATAGTTTCTGGCGTCGAACTCGGGTGCTTGATTTCCTATCTTATGGCCCACGTTTGCCAGGTGTGCCCACCCCGTTTCGTCGGCTGCAGACTCAACGGCGTTCCGCAACAGAATGACCAGTCGCGTATCCCCCTTGAGCTCCTTGGCGGTCTTCTTTGTCTGATCGGTGCTGGTTTCGTCCTGTTCTTTGAGAATCTCGATGAATATAAACTTGTCACAGGCTGATACGAATGCTTGAGGCGTTTTCTTTTCCCCGAAGCCGTAAACAAGCAGCCCCGCCTGTCTTATCCGTGATGCGAGCCGGGTAAAATCACTGTCACTTGACACAATGCAAAAGGCATCGAACCGCTCGGAATAGAGGAGATCCATGGCGTCAATGATCATGGCGCTGTCGGTTGAGTTTTTCCCGCTGGTATACGTGAATTGTTGAATGGGCTGGATGGCGTGCCTGAGAAGGATTTCCTTCCACCCCTTGAGATTTGGTCTTGTCCAGTCCCCGTATATGCGTTTGACACTTGCAACGCCGTATTTTGAAATTTCTGCGATCAGGCCGTCGATGATCGCGTATTGTGCGTTATCAGCGTCAATCAAAACCGCAAGCCTCTGTTGTTGCACACCACTGTCTTCCATCCCATTCTCCATAGATCAGGGTTGAGCGGGTGATGATATCCGTTTGGTTCGGTTTGACTTCAATTCTCTCGATCTCTCCTTTATTATAACCGAAATGTCTCGATTTGTGTCGACCATCCAGGCATTTTAACAGCCCTGTCTTGTTCATTGTGGTGGTCGTGAAGAGACCCGTCAAAACCGATCCGCCAATTGACTGAGCGCGTCACCGGTCAGGCGATGGACGGTCCATTGGTCCATCGGGACAGCACCGATCGATCGATAGAACGCCACGGCCGGTTTGTTCCAGTCGAGGACCCACCACTCGAGCCGGCCGCATCCCCGTTCTCGAGCAAGATGAGCAAGATAGGCGAGCATTGTCTTGCCGATGCCTCGGCCGCGCATCTCGGGCTTGACATAAAGATCCTCGAGATAGATCCCGGGCCGACCCAGAAATGTTGAGAAATTGTGAAAAAAGAGCGCGAAGCCAATCGGCTTATCGCCCAGATACCCTAGGATGACTTCGGCGACACGGCGATCTCCAAAAAGGGTCTTGCGCAAGAGATCCTCGGTCGCGACGACCTCATGAGCGAGTTTTTCGTATTCGGCGAGCTCGCGAATAAACGCGAGAATGAGAGGTACGTCTTCCGTCACCGCGGGGCGAATCCTAAAGTCCCGTATTCTTGTCTCTACGTCCATCGGGGGGCCTTCCATTCCCTCATCCTCCGAGGGCTGCACGAAAACCGTTATACCCAAACCGAAGACCAAACAATATCAGAACGATCCCTGCGACCACAGAGATGAACTTTGCCGTCCGTTCATTCAGGAACCGCTTACCCCATTGGGTCAGCAGCGACATCGTCGAATGCGACAGCAGGATTCCGATCAGGATCGTTGAGCTGACGGCGAGGGCGTCGAGTCGTGAACCGGCGGCCGCTGTCTCACTGAGAAGGGAGCCAAACACCCCCACCCACCAGACCACAGCGATCGGATTGGAAACGTTCACCACATAGCCCACAAGCAACGGGCTCCGGGCGGTGACAACCACAGTTTTTTCAAAGTCGATCCGACCCATGGCGTCCCGAATGCTTCGATACCCTATGTACAGGAGGGCCAGCCCACCGAGAGACCAAATCAACACGGTGACGGCCCTGATCTCCAGGAACCGTGACAGACCGAAGAAGACCACGAGGAGATAGGTGGCGTCTGCCATGGTCACACCGAGCCCGGTCAGGAAAGCTCGAAGAAATCCGTGTCTCAGACCATTCTGAATGATGGCGATGCCCGAAGGACCGATCGGTGCGGCCAATGAAATGCCAAGTACCATGTTTCGAAGAACAGCATTCATCGTTCATACCTATGGGCCGTTATGAAAGCACGGAAAGAACGAGGTATCCGGCGAGGGTCTGCTGGTTGGTTCTCATGGGCTTTCGCTCAGATAATAGTGCCACAACATCCGTGCGGCGACGGCTCTCCAGGGTTTCCAACTCATTCCCAAGGCCTCGAGTCTGTCCGGCGTCGGACGGGATGCGAGTCGTTTCACAGTCTGCGCCGCTGCAGCCAGGGCCAGATCGTCACTCGGCCAGATGTCCGGCCGGCGGAGCGCGATCAGAAGATAGATGTCTGCAGTCCAGGGGCCTATACCCTTGATCTTGATCAGCTCCGACCGTGCGGTCCTGTCGTCCATCGCGGCAAGGGCGGTCAGATCGAGACACCCGCTGGAAATCGCCCGGGCCAGATGACGACCATAGGCGGTTTTTTGACGGCTGAACCCGATCGTTTTGAGCATCCCATCGTCCAGTTCGAGGAAACGCGCCGGTGTCAGCGGCGAGGCTGCATCGAGAAGACGATCATAGGCTGCCTTGGCCGAAGCCAGGGAAACCTGCTGTTCCAGGATGATGTGTATGAGTGTGGGGAATCCCGGCTCACGTTCCCACATCGGTGGCGGTCCCAGTCTCGTCAGTATTGCCGCCAGGTCCGGGTCCTGATCAGACAGGACATGGAGGCCCCGGGCAAAGGTCTCACGGGTCAACGGCGTCACATGGGACCCTGGGATTGCTTCAGATTCTGGTATCACTGATGCCACCTCATCATTCGCTTCAACTCAGCGGCGTTCGGCCTCAAGGGTTCTGCAAAACCTGTCCCTCGCCTGTCGTTCGATCCAGGGTTTGTGCCCGCAGTTCCGGAGCATAACAAATCGGAAATCTCTCAGAATGGCAGCCAGGGTTTTTTGGACCCCTCCGGCCGGATGCGAATTCATCGGCTCACCGGCTGTTGTTCAGTCGCAATCTGCCACGCTCTTTCTTTGTCATCAGATAGGTTATCTCTGGGTTATTGTTCTGGATGATCTGCATCAACGTAAGCACGTCCTTTTCCGACAAATCATGGAAATGCATCAGGTAGACTTTTTGGGTACCATCTTCATTGGCAAGCACGAGACCCGTATTGAGCCTCAATGTGCCCCCGCCATGTCGCTGTCTCTGGGCCTTTTGGTATCTCGCCATACGGACTTTAGTCAACAGGAAAGGCGAAAGCGTGTCGGTATCGATATGCGCAAATTCATCCCTCAGATCCTCCAGGTCCTGCCAACCGACGGGATATTCAATGAGCTTATCCTGGAGATATTCAAAATTAAAATTCCCGTCATCCTTCAAACCCTTTTTGATCTCTTTTCTGGTCTCCTTGGGAATGCGATATGTTTCATAGATTTCATCGAGTTTCATGAGCACGGACGTCGCTGTATAGTCGGTCAGGATCTTCTGTGAGCCTCTCTCAAAGGCATGGAATCTTCCCTCGGGAATTCCGTATCGCTCCATGAGGTGACGCTTTGTATAATCCATTTCTTTTGCGGGAATCTTGAATTTTTTAAGCACCGTCCGCAAAGTCAGCAACAGGTTGATCTCTTTTTCCAGATAGTAGATATACGCGATATCACCAAAACAGATTTGCTGGTAAGATCTATATTTGACAAAACGGTTACCCACGTAGTCTCTTACCACCAGTCTGTCAACATCGATATGAATTCTCACAAAGAGATGAAAGATCAGATGAAACAGGATAGGTAACCCAGGGAATACAGCCAAAATGATGAGCGGTAAGACAATCATAATAACGTGCCCGATAAGGAGCCCAATCCCGGTAACGATCAGACCGGCAAAAAGAGGGTAGAGGACGAACTTTCGATTGTCGGGTAGTATTGAAGGTTTTAATGTCTGCATAAGCAAAGGGGTCAAATCTTTTTTTGACAATTATTTAACACCAAGAAGACACTTTCGATCTTTAGTCTACTCATCCGGCCCATTTTTTTCCGGATCGGGTCCATCTGCCTGATCGGCCGCCTTGATGTAGAGCCAGTCAAGGGCTTTTTCAAGATCCGTCGTCACTTTCACGGGAATGCCACGATTACCGGCCACGTTCTCGAAGAATTTGTCATCCGGTACCTGCTCCGGTAATTTCAAAACTGCGACACGGAGAACAGCCTTTTGCTCTGTAGCCAAGAAGCGAGCCATTTCGAAACGCGCCATGGTTGGGATTGGCCCCGCCATGTTTCGAATGTCGACAAGGATTCTCGAAAGCGACTGGGACTGCGTACTTTGAAAGACTTGTCTCATTAACTCCTTTGCCTTGACACGGTCGAAAACGCCGGAGATTTCAACGAAAAGGCACCCGGCCTCAGGATTGACCCGAATACGCTGTCGCACGTGTGTTTTCCTTTCCCTGGCACAGATGCACCTACGTCGGCTGCATATGGCGCCTCCGAGCGCTGATTTGGACCCGGATCACAGAAAAGCTTCGGTTCGCCGTTCGACATGAAGGCGATGACTATTTCTTGAGCCTCGCGATCATCTCCTCCACTTCCTCATAACCTTCTTTGTAAAACTCCTGTTCTTCAGGATCTATTTCGTGGAGAAGACGAAGGAATTCACCGGCATGCTCTTTTTCCTCATTCGCGATGTCGATGAGGACCTCCCTGGCGAGCTCGTTGTCCGTGCTTTCGGCCGTCTGCTGATAGAGCTGTATGGCTTCGTATTCGGCGGCAATCATGAATCGGATTGCACGGATCAGCTCCTCCCGTGTGAGTTTTCGATCGTTTTTGAGGACTGCAAAAGGGCTGCAGAATTCCGGCATTCTTTGCCTCCTTTCACTCGGTAGCGTGTTTCAGATTTGTTTGTGTGCTCGAAACTCGGGACATCCGGGTTCAGCTGTCTGTCCGGTTCCGAAGCCGGCATGGACTCGAGAGCTATTCCTCTATCCTGACCATCAAATCAGTCAGTTTTTGTCCGCCGATGGGGTTCAGATCCATGGGACAGGCTGAAATCGCCCCGATGACATCCATAAGGGCTCGAAATACGATATGGTCTCCAGCCTGAGAAACGCATGCTCTCTGGGCAAGTGTTCTGTCAGGTTTGATTTCGGTGTTTTGGAAAATATTGACCGGGTCAGGAATCTGGTTTCGGGAGATTCCGAACGGTTCCAATGCCTCCTCAAAGTTGGCCAGACAATTTCGATGATCCTCAACACCGTAATCGATAAGATACCGGCGCTCATCACACATGGCAAGAAGCAGGTCGTGACAACCCACCGTGTCTTTCAGGACCTCAAACATGGGATTTCGGAGGTTTGTTCGAAGCTGATCCCCCACCTCGATTTTCAGGGTCAGCAAGGATGTTCTGGTGTGGACCGGCGAGAGTTTCTCCTCATGGTCGTCCTTGTTGAAGGCGATAAAATCGCCCACCTGTTGTCCTTCGAGATCGATGATCGTCAGGGACTGCGATTTCTTGACTTCAAATGCCCTGGCATGCCCTGCCGGGATTCGGATCTCTCGAATCAAGTTCCTCAACGGCGGCATGCTTATTTCTCCCCTCTTCTCGGTACGATGCAGATGAACTCGAGCGATTCCGACCCTGTGTTTCTGAAGGTATGAGTCTCGTTTTCTTTCACATAGACATAATCGCCGGCTCGTAATGGGTGCTCCTGGTCCGTCCCATCAATCGCAACACCGGTGCCTGCCTCAATCTTGACCAGATGCGGAAAATCGTGGCTGTGGTGTGGGCTTGCTCCTCCCGGAGCCAGGGTGAAATAGCGCAACACGATTTCGTCCGAGCCGTCATCGGGACCGATGACGATTTTTTTCGTCACGTTATCATAGCCCTTGAGTTCGGCGAATGCGACTTCACTGAGTTTTTTGATAATCATGGTCTGCTCCTTTCATCCTGCGATTTGTGTTCGTCGAAGAGCAATCATTTTGCGGAAGCATCGGATGCATCAACCGACCGATCCAGCAAGTCCATACAGTGTGATGGGCTGCTAACTTCCTGACTTCGCCCATCTTTGAACCTCGATCATATTGCCCTCGGGATCAGTCACATACTGGAATGTCAAGACGCCCACCCCCGGATAGTCTCTGACTGTGAGCACGCCAACCGCTGACCCACCGTGAGCAAGAATCTTTTCAACCGTTGTCTCGATCTCATCCACAGCAAAGGCGATGTGCGAGAAGCCGGGCGTATTCGGTTTTACCTCGGGTCGCGAAGGCATCGAACCGTACTCGAAGATCTCCAGCGTCGGCCCCGCGGCCCCATAGCCCGGCAGACGGAGGTGTGTACCACGAATATGCGCCCGGACAAGACCCGTGGCTCTGTCCAGCCACTCACCGCTCAGATCTCTCTCTGGTGGGACAGGCGTGCAATCAAACACGTCCTGGTAGAATGCAGAGAGACGCTTCCAGTCTTTGGCGATCAGATTCGTATGGGCATACTTTGTTGGCATGGCATATCGGAGGGGCAGAGAACACGCATCCGTCAGCCGGCCTCCGCCGGGAGACGATTTTCTTGATCCGTCGTCCGGCAGAGATCCAGAAGAGACACCAGCCCATGCAATGAGGGCAAAAGCCCGTTCGAATGTGGTCTCTCTCCCTCTTTCTTCATACACCACTCCGTTGATGGGGCGACCTTCAATTCACCGAGTGGCGCGTATCTTGACCCCCATCAGATCCGAACTGACCTGGTAGTTCTGAAATCGGGTCTTCACCAGCAAATTCTCAAGCTCGCCACGTGTATAGGCGGCATTGATTGAGGTAATCAAGCCGGGACGGATTTCCTTTGGTTTGGTGACAAGCCACATAAACCACTTTACCAGAAAAACCATGTCTCGTCTTAGATCCGAAGCAAAAAGCCTTCCGCCTCCTTTGAGGACGCGCCACATTTCATCGAATGTGGCTTTTGGATCCGACCATTCGTGCAATGAGCCATTTGTGAACACGGCATCAAATGTTTCATCATCAAAAGGTATCTTTTGCCCGCTGCTCTGCATATATTCGGCCCTGTCGGTCAAACCGCAGGCCCCTGGTTTCTGTCGGACCCCTGAGTCGTTTATCCGTCCATGGAAATGAATCAGTTCCCCACCGGACAAGCACGCTCACAGGCACGGCAGTATCGGATCACCCGGATGGGACTCCCCTGCGGATCGATGTCTCCAGTGGGTAATGCATGGGCCACATCGGCATCCATCTGAATAACACAGCTCGGTCTGCTGTACATGCCCGAAGAAAAGGCGTTTTGCGGACAGGCCTGGTGGCAGAGATCTCCACAGGTTTCACACGGGGAGAATCC
>Ga0180438_10011170_pt1 | contig 10891 bp, 8 predicted proteins | sample SS_ome_12_FD_132455 | JGI IMG/M metagenome (GOLD analysis project Ga0180438, IMG submission 132455) | Hypersaline lake sediment archaeal communities from the Salton Sea, California, USA - SS_3_D_2 metaG | ecosystem: Environmental > Aquatic > Non-marine Saline and Alkaline > Hypersaline >... | reverse complement strand
TTTGCGGGAGGGTTTAAAGCATCAGCCCTTGGGCTTGAGGAATTCCTGGAACGGCGGGAAATCTCTGAGAGGGAGGAAATCCTGGTCCTGGATCACATAGATGCCGAAAGACAATCCTTCTCTCATCGCCTGTTGGAGCAATGATATATGCCACAACACCCACATCTCCCTTCTCTCGGCTGGAGAGAGTTCCCATCTTTTGTTCGTGCGAACAGAATCTTAGAATTGACACCAGAGCTTTGAGGATTCTAGAATGGGGGAAGGTTTAATTCAGAACAGTAGGGATAATATGAAGAAATCAGCATGGCTCATCTGCCTAGCATACTTTTTGGTTTGCTGTGGAACAGATTCAAACATACAAAAATTAAGAGTTGAAGAAGGAAAAAGATTCAAAGGAATAAATATTAAAAAGATATGGGAAGGGGAACTTTATGGAAGATTGGTCTTAGCTCTTCCCCAGGGAATTCTCCTTGATGAAATCCAAGATAAGGTAGGCAAAGAACACAAGCTAATGTTGTTTGATTACAATGGCAACTTGATAAAGGAGCAGATTTTCGTTAGTGGGGAAGGGCCGAATGAAATCACCGTTATCACATTGGAAAATGTCTGGCTCTCTCCTTCAGGGAAAATTATGTGTCAAGATAATAACTATCTCAAAACAATTGACCCTGAAACGTTTGAGATTCAAACACTGGAAAAAATTTCAAATGTCGTAAAAGGCTATGGGCATGAATACACATTCGGCAGACAAACCCCTACATGTTTTGAGGAAAGAGAAGGCCGTACTGTAACCACACTTGAATCCACAGGATTCTTTGAAAATCTCACATACTATATTGCTTCATACGAGAATGTATTAGAGAACTTTTCCATTATTTGTAAGACAAAAAAGCCAATGCCCTTTTCCTGGGAAAAATTGATGGAAAGGGAAGGAGAATCTTATACTGATTATTACTACCTTAGCAAGATAAAGAGGATTTTTTCAGTTGATTGGAACAGAGATGATGTTTATTTCATCCCAGACATTGAAAAGCCTGAAATAAATTTTGTGAACCTAAATACAAAACAAGAAGGACGATACATCATTGACATTGATAATACAAACTTCAGTATTGATGAAAGAGAGCTTGAGTTTTACCATGAATATGTATCTAACCAAACATCTTCAGAATTAAAAAGCTATTACAAACAAATTTTGCATATTCCCCCAAACGCTCCTGCCTTGATGGAATTAAAAGTCATTGATGATTGGCTCATAATAATAACTGGAAAACGTGACTGGGATAAACAGGAAAATGAAGCTCTGGTCTATAAGCTTCCATCTCTTGAGTATGAAGGAAACTTTTCTATTCCATACCCGAATATATTCAGAACTAAATGGTATGATGATTACTTCATAATGCAGAAGTTAATCAAAAGGAATGATGATTTTTTCTATTATTGGGAAGTCTACCAGATCGAATTAAATTAATCGAATCAGGGAGTGAAATATTTATTGCCCCACCCGCTCTGAAGCCAAAAAAATAAGTAGCTCGAGATTGTTAAAACCCATATTTGAAAACAAAAAAAGGCTGTAGAGGTTTTGGCTGCTGTGTTTGATGGAGAGAGTGAAAAGGTTGCTGATGGTGAGATGGATGAGAGAACAGATGTGGTCACTTCAATGGCTGAGAATTCCATTGTTGTTGATTTTAGTTTAGAGCTGTATTAATTTCTATTTGTTAGGGGGAAGACAATATGAAAAATAAATACTCCGCTATTCTGGCGATTTGTGTTTTACTTGGAATGGCTTTTCTTATGGCAAATCAAGGTCAAAATCCTCAATGGAAAGGTACTATAGAGGATGAGGATGGGATTACAGTTGTTAAAAATCCTAAGGCACCAATTTATGGTAAGGATATATTTGGTTTGAAGGAAGAACTAACAATCGGAGAGAAAGAAGGAGAAGAGGAATATATGTTCACTCGTTTGAGTGCAATTGATGTGGATGAGAAAGGAAATATTTATACCTTGCACTTAAGAGAAGGGCACATAAAAGTCTTTGATAATAAGGGGAAATATATAAAAACTTTCGGGAGGAAGGGCCAAGGTCCAGGTGAAATGCAATTTCCATACAATATCCACATAACTCCTAAAAAGGAAATCCTGGTCAACGATGTGAGGGCACGTCGCCTTCTCTTTTATTCATTGGATGGAGTATTTTTAAAACAAATCTCAACTGCAAAGATGACATTTTTTTTAGATCCCAAAATAAATTCTATGGGTATGATTGTGGGAAGCAAACAGATTCTAGGATTAATCCCTGGATTTGAATTGCTGATGTTTGATACCAATTTTGATTTAATCAAAACAATTGCCACAATAGAGCTTCCTAAGCCACCTGCTATTAATCCTGAAATGCCTGAGTTTTGCTGGGAATATACAAAAGAAGACAATCTCATATGGGGAATTCCAACAAAATATGAATTACAAGTACTTAATGAGGAAGGAGAAATTATAAAAAAAATAAAAAAGGATTATGACCCTGTGAAGATAACGGAAGAAGAAAAAGAAGTAATGACAAAGCGTTTTTCCATGGAAGGTGCTCCTCCAAATATTAAAATTGAGCTCCCTCAAAATCATCTGGTTTTTATGAACTTATCTATTGATGATGAAGGAAGGTTATTTTTAGGCACATATGAAAAAGGAAGGGATGGTGAAGGATATTACTATGATGTCTTTGATTCTGAGGGAAAATATCTCACTAAAATTCTTCTCAAAGCTATGCCACAGGTCTGGAAAAAGAGAAATCTTTACACCATAGAAGAAGATGATGAGGGATATCAAGTTGTTAAGAGATATAAGGTCACGTGGAGTTATTGAGACTGGATTCAGATAAACAGGAAATTGACTTGTTTGACACACAAAAAGTGGTCACAATTTGGTCACGTGAGGCATCTTAAAAATCCATAAGCGACACATAAAAAAGCAATTATCCTCTTTAGAGCAACTGATTCGTAATCAGTAGGTTGTGTAATAATCTCTATCGACTGTTGCGGGAGCAGTTCGGCAAGCAGAATCATTTGAAACGATTCAGAAATCTTATTCAAGATGCCTATTGCTTTCCTTTTATTTCTTTCAATTGCAAATACTCTTTGAGCATCCCAGAAATCCCCATTTTCGCGGAAATGGAGATTCTTCCGCCAATCTAAGGCCGATAGTCTAAATATATGCGTGACAGTATGAAACTAATTAAATAATATAATCGTAATAGACATCATGACAACTATTTTAGGAGATATCCATGAAAAACCGTAATTCCGCCGTCCTACTTTTGATCCTTTTTCTCACATTCCTAACAGCCGTAGCCCAGCAGCCGGGAGAAGTCAGCTTCCACGACGAATCGATCATGCCCCCCGGAAAAATGGGGGAACGGATCCAGGCCCTTATCGCAACCGTGAATGCGAATGACGCCGACAGCGTGCGCCGTTTCGTGACGGAGAACTTCACGGAAAGATTCCGGAACTTCGCGCCCATGGACGAGCATGTCGATGTGTTTTTAGGCTTTTACGATGAAACGGGCGGCATAGATTTTCACAGCATACGAACTTATGTTCCGGAACGGAAAAACGAAACCGTCGTCATCCTCAAAGACCGGAACTTCAACAGTTGGAGGGCGTTCGTTATCCGCTTCGACTCGAGCAACGATTATTTGATTGTGGGACTGAATGTCAATATCGCCAGGACACCATCCAATGTCAAGGAATCTCCTCTCGAGGAGCGGCAGTTTCTCCAGGAAATAAAGACGATGATGGAGGCTTTGATCGCAAAAGGCGCGTTTTCCGGGACATTCCTCATCGCCAAGGGAGACGAGATCCTGGCGACCTATGCGGGCGGCGAGGCCAGCAGGCGCTTTCACGTGCCGAACAACATCGAAACCAAATTCAACCTGGGGTCCATGAACAAGATGTTCACGGCCACCGCCATCATGCAGCTCGTCGAAAAAGGGCGGCTTTCCCTCGACGACCCGATCGACAAATACGTGGACGAATCCTGGCTTCCCGCTGATGTTACATCCAAAATAACCATCCATCACCTGCTCACCCACACCTCGGGGTTGGGAAGTTATTTCAACGAGGCCTACATGAAGGGATCGCGGGAGCTCTTCCGGGACGTCGACGATTTCAAGCCCCTGGTAAAGGGCGAAAAACCGGCCTTCGAACCCGGAGAACGCTTCCGATACAGCAATACGGGTATGCTGCTTCTCGGCGTCGTGATCGAGAGCGTGACCGGCGGCAGTTATTTCGATTACATCCGGAAAAACATCTACGAACCGGCCGGGATGACCGACTCGGACAGCTACGCAATGGATTACCCGGTCGAAAACCTAGCTATCGGGTACAGCCGGGACCGGAACAGCCCGTACGGCTGGCAGAACAACCTCTATAAACACGTTATCAAAGGAGGGCCGGCCGGAGGGGGATTTTCGACGGTCAAAGACCTCCACCGGTTCGCCCGCGCAATCCAGGCAGGAAAGCTCGTGTCACAGGAATCCCTGGATAAAATGTGGCAAGACCATGCCGGAGCAAATTACGGCTATGGATTCACTTTGGAAGAAGGACCCAACGGCAGGGTCGTCGGTCACAGCGGTGGATTCGACGGGATAAACTCCAATCTGAATATCTATCTCGACAGGGGCTACATCGTCGCCGTCATGTCCAACACCGACAATGGGGCCAGCCCTGTCGCTCAAAGGACCGGCCAGGTTCTCGCCCGCCTCAGATAGCCTGGCAAAAAGAGTGCAGGAGAAGGAATGCTAGTCCCGGCTGCCCGGGGAAAGGTATGTCCTGGCACCGGCAAAGTTTTCCTGAAAATACTCGTCGGACAGTGAATCGATCCGGATGAGCTTGTTTTCTCCGGGAGCATGGATGAAATTCCCGTCTCCGGTGTAGATACCCACATGGGAGATCCTGTTTCTTCTCGGGTTCTGGAAAAACACCAGGTCTCCTCTCCGGATGCTGTTTTTTTGAACCGGTGTGCCGGATCGAAACTGAGCCTGAGAGGTCCGGGGAAGGTCCAATCCGACAAGGCTGTAGACGGCCATGGTCAGCCCGCTGCAGTCGAATCCCGTTTCCGGGGTGTAGCCACCCCAGCGGTAAGGAAGGCCCAAATAGCTGAGTGCCCGATCCACGATTTCCTGACGGAGAAGCCCAAACCCGGAGTGAAGGGCCCGGCTGGCAGGAAGGCTTCCGGGATTCACGATAAAATATTCCTGGATAAGGCCCGCATCTTTGAGGCGCTCGGCGTTCTCTTTGGCGGGGGCCTGGGAAAGATAACTTCCGAAACGGACCTTGTACAGGCCGGATTCGTGTTTGAAGTAATAGGCTCCCAGGTTTTCCTCGTTCAGCGAAAGCGTCAACCGGACCGCATTGTCCAGGCTGCGGAATGCCCCGACTTGAATGACAAAACCCGTCTTAGGAACACTCATCTGTTCTGTCGCAGGGCTTGCCTCCATAAGGGTCACCGGCGCATGTTTCGAACAGGAAGCGAACAGAAAAAGGAAAGCGAACAGGAGGGTCGATACAAAATGCAGGCCGTTTGTGAATCGGTTGCGTTCTTTCACGGATGTCACCCAACTATTTTGTCGACGCAGCGACTCAACCATTGACTTCTTGGAGCACGATAGAAATAATATTGGTTTTATAAATATTGTCAAGTGTTTGACAGGACAGACATGAAAGGAGTAAGCATGGAAAAGAAGGGATTCGACCGCCGCCGTTTCATCAAGAGCGGGATTCTCGGCCTGGCCGGGACAGCCGCTGGAAGCGTTTTTCTCAAAGCCGGCTCTGATCTCACCGATCGGTCTCAGGAAAAAAAGGAAAAATTCGTCTACCGGACCCTGGGCAAAACCGGAATAGAGCTTCCGGTCGTCAGCATGGGCGTGATGAACGCCGATAATCCCAATCTCGTGGCAGCGGCACTGGACTCGGGAATCCTCATGTTGGATACGGCCAACGGCTACCAGAAAGGCAAAAACGAGGAAATGATCGGCAGCGTCATCAAGGGCCGCGATCGCGATTCCTATGTTCTGGCCACCAAGGTCGCCTTTGCCAAGGACCGGAAAACCGGTCTTTACCCTCCCGACAAGGATGTGTCATCCTTCGAGGATGAATTCCATATCAGCCTCAACCGCCTGGGTTTGGAGCATGTGGATATCCTTTACATCCACGGGATCTCGGTAAAAGAGACCGTTTTCTTCGAGCCGGCCCTCAAGTTCCTCGAAAAGATAAAAAAAGAAGGAAAGGCCCGGTTTGTCGGGTTTACGACCCACCGCAACGAGCACGCAATGCTGGATGCGGCCGTTGAGTGCGGGATTTACGATGTCATCCTCACAGCCTACAATTTCAGGCAAAATAACAGGAAAGAGATAGCCGAGGCCATGGACCGGGCCGTCAAGGCGGGGATCGGGATCGTGGCGATGAAAACCCAGGCCGGTGTTTACTGGGATAAAGAAAAACAAGACCCTATCAACATGAAGGCCGCCCTCAAGTGGGCTCTTCAGAATGAAAACGTTCACACGGCCATCCCGGGATTCACTGCCTTCGACCAGTTGGAACTGGACCTCAGCGTGATGGAGGACCTGAGGCTGACACCCCAGGAAAGAGCGGATTTGAGGCTGGATACCGGAGTGGCCGATGCCGGTGCCGGACTCTACTGCCAACAGTGCGGCGCATGCCAGGAGCAGTGCCAATGGAACGTGGATGTTCCGGCACTGATGAGGGGATACATGTACGCCTACGGCTATAACAATTCCGCCCTAGCCCGCAGCACCATCGAAGATCTGGGATCGGACCTGGCATGTTCGAACTGCAGCGTGTGCAACATCGCGTGCCCCAACGGATTCGACGTATCGGGGAAAGTGAGGGACATCATCCGCTTGAAAGCGGTTCCCCATGAATTTCTAGTTTAGCAAGGACTATCCAGCTAGTTAATCGGACGCGATCGTCTTTCAGGAACCCAGAAAAATCTGTTCGAAGGCCTGCCAGGCTGCATCTTCCATTCGCTTTTTCTCTTCCTCTGCAGATTCCCTTCCCGGATCGCCGCTGGTGAATTGAGTCAGCTTTTCGCTGTACTTCTCGATTTCATTCTGATACCAGATGACGGAATCGGCACCGATGATCATCTGCTGCAACTCTTTGGGCAGATTCGCAGGCTCTATCGTGCAGATCCATCCCAGTTCGAAAGGTTTCATGCGAAGATAAGCAATACGGCTGCCGAGCTCGAAGTTCGACGTGACGATCATCCCGGTCACAGGAGACGGAAAAGTCATAGAAAGGGATCCCTTTTTGATTGAAAACAACGGATCGCCTTTCTCGATTTTTCTGTGCGTATCGGGCAAATCGATATCTTCTATCGGCCCCAAAATTTTCTGGGCGAAGTCGTCTATTCCCACCTGCACAATCCCATTAGGCTGCAAACTGATCCAGGTGTGAGCGGGAGAAATGAACACACCCGCCGGAACATTGATCGCGTGTTTGGATTTATCGGCACCGATAGACGGCGTGACCAGGTGAACCTGGGGCTTGGTCTTCCGTTCGATCCTGTCTTCCCGGCGGATAAGGGATTTATCGACAAAATCCACCAGCTCGTCCTCCGTGAATGGCTTTTGGACATAATCCATGGCTCCGTATTTCATGGTTTCAACCGCAGACTCCACGGAAGCGTAGCCGGTGATGATGATCACATCGACATCCGGACGAAGCTGTTTGACCGCTTTGGTTACCACTATTCCGTCCATTTCCGGCATCTTGAGGTCGACGAACACAAAATCATAATCTCTCTTCTGGACCAGCCCGACCGCTTCTTTACCGCTTTCGACGGTGTCGATCGAATATCCGGCCATCACCAGGATCTTCCGAAAACTATCCAGAACGATCTCCTCATCGTCTACGGCCAGGATTTTCGCTTTCGGTTTGTCCACTTCGACGCGTTTCAAACTGACCGCTTCATCCGTGTAGTCGATTTTCAAGCCGGAATCCAGCGCCTCCACCCTCGCTTTCTGGGCTTTCCTGTGTTCGAAGGCCTGAAGGGCCTTGCGAATAGCAAAATCACCCAGAAGAACTATTATAACGGACAGAATAGCTAAGATTGGTACCATGTTAATCCTCCCTAAATATGATTTCGATCGTTTTTTTAAAACGGAAAAAATAATCGATAATCATTTTCTTTCGCATCTTGTCAAATACTGGACTTCTTCTTCAAAATTATACGGAGCTATCCGAAAAAGCCAACCTTTGTCATAAGGATCCGAATCGATCAACCGGATGTCCTTGTCAAGATCGTCATTGCCGGTTTCGATTTTTCCGCTCAGAGGAGCCCAGAACATATTGACCAGTCCTTCTTTGGTAACGAACTGGGCGCAGCATTTTCCCTGAGTGATCTCTTCCCTGGAAACAAGGATGTCCATATGAGAGAGGTCCCCCATCATACCGGGAAATGTCTCGCCGACTCCCACGAGGGCCGTCCCCGTTTCTTCGAACATGATCTGTGCATGACACCCCAGACAATAACGGGTCCCCGCGCTGCAGACCGTTTCGTTTGCATCAAGGATATGGATGAAGGTCCGCTGGTGCGGATCTTTTCCCTGCATCGCACGGCTGTAATTCAATCCCCTGTGAAGAACTCCCAGGAATACCTCCGTATCGAAAGGTTTCGGGATAAAATCGAAAGAGCCTATTTTGAACGACTGGAGGGCTTTTTCCAGAGTGGCATATCCGGTAATGACCACCACAGGAACGCAGGGGAAGTCCTCTTTTATCGATTGAATCAAATCGAGGCCCGATATCCTGGGAAGCATCAAATCGGATATAACGAGCGCGTAGGTATTCCTTTTCAATTTACTCAATGCGCTTTTGGTATCTAAGGCTTCGTCCATTGCGATATGCTCGGATTCGATTATCTTCCTGATGGCGGCCAAAACGACCGGTTCATCTTCGACAACGAGAATATCGTATTTCTCACTCATGCTGTGGTTCCCCTTTGACAACGCCGGCAGCGGGGCTTACGGGAATACGGATGGTGAATGTGCTTCCCCTGTTCAGCTCGGATTCTACGGAAATCGTTCCTTGATGCTTGTCGATGATCCCCCACACAACGGACAAACCCAAACCGATGCCTTTTTGATCCTTGGTGCTGTAGAACGGCTCGAAGATTTTCGATATATTTTCCTTAGCGATACCACAGCCCGTATCTGTCACATCGATCTGGATCTGTTCTTTCCCCTTGATTTGAACCGTCCGGGTAGCCAAAGAAACCGTCCCTCCCTTCTCTCCGATAGCGTCTGCCGCATTGACCAGCAAATTGATGAAAACCTGTTGGAGCTGGCTGTCGTCTATACTGACGTCGGGAAGGGAATCCGTGTATTTTTTGCGGACGACGATATTGCGAAAATTCAACTGACTGGCCACGATATTCAACGCCCGCTCGATGACATCGTTAATATTGACCGATTTTTTATGGGGAGAGATCGGGCGAGCGAAGTCCAGGAGATCCTTGACGATATCTCGGCATCTTTTCGTCTCCCTCACGATGGTTTCCAGGTCGGATTTCAATTCAGAATCGTTTTCGGAGCGTTTCAACAGGTAGCTGCTGTAGCTCAAGACACCGGTAAGGGGATTGTTGATCTCATGGGCGACACCCGCAGCCAACCGGCCGATGGATGCCAGTTTATCCGAATGATAGAGCTGCGTTTGGGCCTCGGCGAGGTTGTGGGTCATCTCGTTGAAAGAATTCGCGAGATGGCCGAGCTCGTCGTTCCGCTTGACCTCCAGTTTATAGGACAGGTTGCCAGCGGCGACGGCATTTGTCGCGGCAACGATGCGCTGGACCGGCCGGGTGATAAGCCTTTTGAAAAAGTACCATAGAAAGACGCTGATGCTCACTATAGCCGCCAGTGTAAAAAGGACAACGATGGTTTGATTCTCTTTGGTCAACCGGTCGACTTCGGCAAGAGACATGCTGACATCCAGAACCCCTAGCACTTTTTGCTCCTGGCTGTGGATGTGACAGTCGGCCTGCCAGCAGCCAGGTTCGTTATATATGGGATTGATGATCCCCAGGCTTCTCACTTTATCTTCGAGCTGGAAGATGCGGGTCCGTTCGGATATGCTGAGCCGTTCCAGGGGCTGATCGGCCGTGTGACAGGCATAACAAGCCTCTGCCCGCTTGTCCACCATGGTACCGACGACCTTTCTGTCGGAAGAATAGATGATAATGCCTTCCTTGTTGAAAATCCGGACCTTTTCGATCCCTTTTTGCTGCCCGATAGTATCGATGATTTCATGGACGCGCTCCCGGCGGTAGAACAGCATGTCGGATTTGGTGCTGCTTTTGATCATTTCGCTCAGCTGGTTCGCATAGTGTTCGACTTTCAGTATAAATGTGCGCTGGTTCGATTTCGTGATGAAATAAGAGAAAATTCCCACGATGGCGATGGTCACGATCCCAACAGCAATGAGTTTGTGGCTGATCTTGTTCTTCACATTTTTCACGCCTGGCATCCCCCAAGCTTGTTTTTGCGGATTTGAACAAATCCATGATATCGGTCACCCATCTCCATTGTCAATACATTTTAATTTCGTGACGGAATACCTATCCCCTTATTTCTCTATGGGAGGATAATTCAAAAACGATATTTCGGGGACAGGTCCCCCATTTGATTAATCTGAATGGTTCTCTTCCATTTTGTGTGGGAGAAAAAGATAAAAAGACGGGTGGCGCGGCTGGAGGGGATCCCCGCCCGCCCGCAGCGGAAGGGTGCCCACTGGGGGATGGGTGGAGCGAGGACGGCCGGGGGAGGAAGCCGTGACAGGACCCGTCATTATCCATTGGTAAAAAACCCACACAAAATGGAAGA
>Ga0180438_10011169_pt1 | contig 10892 bp, 4 predicted proteins | sample SS_ome_12_FD_132455 | JGI IMG/M metagenome (GOLD analysis project Ga0180438, IMG submission 132455) | Hypersaline lake sediment archaeal communities from the Salton Sea, California, USA - SS_3_D_2 metaG | ecosystem: Environmental > Aquatic > Non-marine Saline and Alkaline > Hypersaline >... | reverse complement strand
CCATTCTGTCGGCTCCATCCAGGCTGGGTCAGGTCGGTATTCAGTTCATTCCCGGGTTGAACAGATATGTCATGATCGAATGGTTCTATCCAAGCCTGATCGACCCTAAGGGCCCGGAGGGCATGAACACAGGCACATGCAGCTGGCATTTTTATGAAGCGCCGACACCGTGGGGACCATGGAAGAAATTTTTTGAGAAAACGTTCGAGTATGAAGGCTATTACAATCCATTTATACTGGCCAAATCCATAAGTCCCGATGGGCTGACTATGACACTCCTCACAGCCGGAGATTTCTGGACCTGGAGTTTTCCGGAAGAGACGAGATTGTACAGATTGTATGCCATGGAGCTCAGGCTCGGAACGGAGTTCAACCCGATTCCCCGCCCCTCGAGTATCATCAATGACGATGATCAACGAATAGCCTATAAGGGGAAATCCTGGTCGGCCGAGACCGGCCGATTATATGGAGACTACAGGAAAGACATTCATTCCGCCACCGCTCAAGGCGACTCCTTCGAGCTGGAGTTTACAGGTAACGGCATCGACTTCATCACGGAGATCAACCAAGACTTGGGCCGAGTGGACATCAACATCGACGGAGCGCTCCAGACTACGGTGGACTGCCATGGTCCTGTCAGACAGACGCAACAGATTATGTACCGAAACAGAGATTTGAAATTCGGGACCCACACAATCAGAGGGATTAAAAGGAGTGGGGAGCGGCTTATCGTTGACGCTTTTCAGATTTACGAACCCGACAAAATCCCATCCCCTGAAAAAATTCCTTTTCGACGGTTAGATCAAGAATCCTCCAGGGGGAGACTTCGCCACTGAAGTCACGACAGACCGGTGCGGATAGGATAGCCCTGGACTATTTTTTCGACAGGCATGTCTCTTCCACGTGAAGGCGAATATTTAGGCAAAGGAGACAATCATGCGAAAAAAATTGGCTGTATATTTTCTGATCATATTCCTGACACTCACATTTCAGGCTGCGGCTCAAGAAAAAGCCGTCGGCTCCGTCAAAGCCTTATCCCCGGAGAAGGTCAAGCTTCTAAACGGCGAGTTCCAGGAGCGCTTTGACCTGAACAGACAGTATGTGATGAGCCTTAAAAACGAAAACCTGCTCCAGAATTTCTATTTCGAAGCGGGCCTGTGGAATCCAAGATATCGGGATACCTTCCTGGGAGGCACAGATCATGGAGACGACATCCACTGGGGATGGGAGAGCCCCACCTGCCAGGTCCGGGGACACTTTCTCGGCCACTGGCTGTCTGCCGCCGCCACCATATTCGCCTCTACGGGTGACAGGGAGGCCAAAGCTAAAGCGGACACCATCGTAGCCGAGTTGGCCCGCTGCCAGGAGATAAACGGCGGCGAATGGGCTGGATCCATTCCGGAGAAGTATCTCCACTGGATCGCCCGGGGAAGGAGCGTCTGGGCCCCCCAATACACCCTGCATAAGACTTTCATGGGCTTGATAGATATGTATAAATTTGCCGGAAACCAACAGGCTCTGGATGTCGCCGACATGTTCGCCGGGTGGTTTCACCGCTGGACTCAGAAGTTTTCCCGCGAGGAAATGGATGCCATTCTGGATATCGAGACAGGAGGCATGCTGGAAGCCTGGGCGGACCTGTATGGCATTACCAAAAAACAGATGTATCTCGATTTGATGGAAAAATACAACCGGAGGCGCCTTTTCGATCCCCTGATCGCGGGGGACGACCCTTTGACGAACCGGCACGCCAATACGACCATACCAGAGGTCCATGGAGCGGCCAGGGCCTATGAGATGACAAAGAATGAGCGGTGGAGAAAGATCGCAGAGGCATACTGGAAGAGTGCCGTCAGCAGCCGCGGATTCTACTGCACCGGAGGCCAGACTAGCGGAGAGGTGTGGTCGCCGCCCTATGAGTTGTCCGCCCGTTTGGGGCCGTGGACTCAAGAGCACTGCACTGTCTACAACATGATCCGGCTGGCGGATTATCTGTTCCGGTGGACCGGGGATGTAACCTATGCCGATTACATCGAACGCAACATCTACAACGGTATTTTAGCCCAACAGCATCCAGAGACCGGCATGATCGCTTATTTTCTCCCGCTCCAGGCCGGAGGGCAAAAAATCTGGGGTACACCGACGAACGATTTCTGGTGCTGCCATGGATCATTGGTCCAGGCGCACACCCGGCACAATCGGTATGTGTACTACCGGGCCGAAAACGGCCTGGTGATCGCCCAGTACATCCCGACAGAAATGACATGGGAACAGGGAGGAACGTCCGTCACAATCAGGCAGCAGTTCGACCCGGAATCAGGCCGGCACTCAAGAGTCCGGCGTGTGGGAGATCCCGACCACAGGCCCGATCGCTGGGTCATAGATTTTAGGGTTCACTGTGAAGAACCCACAGAGATCTCACTGCACTTCAGGCTTCCGTGGTGGTTGAGTGGAAAGCCCGGCATCTCTGTAAACGGTTCGCAGGTTCAAGTCAGTGCTGGAACCTCAAGCTTTTATGAGATTCGACGCACGTGGAAAGAAGACACGATTCGCCTGGTCTTCCCTAAATCGCTGACCGCTTGTCCGCTGCCGGATAAACCGGATTCAGTCGCCTTCATGGACGGGCCGGTGGTGCTCGCAGGTCTGTGCGAAGAAGAGATCACCCTCTACGGCGACATAAATAATCCCGCGTCAATCCTGATCCCAAATAACGAGAGACAGTGGCAGACGTGGTTGAACAGCTACCGGACAGTTAACCAGGACCGCGGGATCAGATTTATTCCCCTCTATGAAGTCGTCGATGAAAAATATACGGTTTATTTTCCCGTTTCCAGCCGGGCCGATCGGAATAGGTAGCCCTGCCCATCTTTAATCCTGGGATTTTCCGGCTTGGTTATTCTGGCTATGCTCGTACTTTTTGACCTGAACCGGTCTGCGGAGATCGCGCTGATTAGTAAGTTCTCTGAGCAGCTGGAGCTCACCTCGACAATTTGATTGCGGGGGGATGGGGGCAACTTCATAAATCACTTTCTAACTTGTCTATTAGATGAACTGACTTACACTTGAGTTTGACAACCACTCCTCGATAAAGTCTAATATCTCCATTACAAGCGAGGAGGTTTTCATGAAAAAGCTCTTTTTGATTTTGCCTTTGACATTGATTCTATGCTATATGGTCGGCTGCCAGGACAAGGAGGCTATAGCTGAACTTGAGGAATTCAGAGCACAAACAGAGATTGAAAAGCAGAATGAAGCCCTTTATAGAGGAATCATTGAAGAGATAAACAAAGGTAACTCTGAATATTTCAATGAATTCTATTCCCCTGACTCTCTTTACTACTTTCCATCCAATAATCCCAAACCCCTGTCCCGAGAGGAATCACAAAAATTTGTTAAGGGATTTTTTAAAGCATTTCCTGATCTAAATTTCAGTATTGAAGAATTATTTACTGTAGAGGACAGGGTTATAGCTAGATTAATTCTCAGAGGAACTCACAAAGGGGAATGGCGCGGCATCCCTTCGACTGGGAACAAGTTTGAAATAAGCTCAACGTTTATAGTCCGTATTGAGAATGGAAAAGTTGTGGAGGAAAGGGAAGATTTTGACCAGTTAGGTTTCTTGCAGCAGCTCGGATGGGAGCTTAAACCAAAGGAAGAGAAATAAAGGCTGTCTCCGCCCTCCCCCGCCTGATAAATGCGCTGCATAATTCCTCCGCACGATCGCCTGCATGGATATCCCATATAACACCCCTGCTGATGAATCCCCCCACCGCCCTTCAAAAGCTCAGGGATAGTTGAAGCTTCACCTCGTGCCGGGTGACTCTGAAATCCCACGTTCTGGAAGTGATGCCGAACAGGTCGAAATCGGCATTGATACCGATGTAATGGTTGTAGCCGGTGTATTCGATCCGGGCGCCGACATCGATGCCCCTGGGGAAAGCCGATTGGCTCTTGACGACCAGAAGCTCCAGACCGGCGCCGTAATGCCAGGTGTTGGGCAGAAAGTTCTTGGCCTTGGAGAACGAAGGCTTGCGCACCCAGGGGGTCTCGGTCTTGGAGAGGGTTTTCCCGTCCGCCGTGATGTTTTCCAGCCGGTACCAGCTCAGACCCCACCCGCCCTTGAGATAGGGCTGAAAGGCCCCGGTCGCCAGGTTGTAGCGCAGGCTGCCGGCATATTCCATCAGGTTGAGATCGGATTTGAGAACGAAAGGCTCCGCCCGGTTGGTCAAGGCAAGCTCATATGTCAACTGATTCCGGGAGTGACGGAAGGTGTTGTTGCTGACCAGCCGCTTGCCCAAGAAGAGATCGAACTGGTAGGCGCTCCCCACCGAGTGGTCGATTATAAAATCTACGCGGGTGTCGACGCCGAGAATTCCCGGGTCCGTCTTAAGGATCATAAGCTCGATCTCCACCAACAGCTCCTGATCGGTCGCGTAAAGGATGATGAACTCGTCCGGGATAAACTGGAAGGACACTCCGCTTCCTATCCCGAAGAACCGGAAGGGGATCTGATCTTCGGTGTAGAAGGTCGGATGCTGATCCCCGAAGATGCTCCGGAACGGAGCGGCCGCGATCCGCCAGGCCAGGTCGAAGGGGGGAATGTTGGAGACGGTGGTGATGGGCAGATTCAAGAAGCCCAGGTTGTTCTGAAGGGTGTCCACCCAGTCCAGCGGGAAAAGCCAGGGAAAGCGGTGCGGGTCGTAGACGCGGTAGCCCTGCCCCGGCCCAACCCGGTTCCAGGAGTCGTTGTAGGCCGGCCCTATGGGCGAGACGTTGCCGGTGTCGGCATGGGCGACGACTCCGGCGAAGGGGGAGGCCGTGGCTGGATATCCCCACCGCACCGGCAGCACCAGCCAGGCCCAATCGCGGCGGGCTTCCGGGACTTCGATCACCAGATCCAGGACTCTTTCCCAATCCGGGACGATGGTGATCCGCTCGGGATTAGAAAGGCTGACGAATCCCCCCCGTCCCCGATACCTTTCATCGATCCTCCGGCGGTAGCCGGCGTCCTGAAAGTATTTACGGTGGTCCACGAAGGTGGCGATCTGCTCGGACGCGCCGGCCGGCCCGATGGCCTTGTAGATACCGGCGAAGGGATAGGTGCCGTGGGAGTCGCGGTTTTTCCCGCCGGGCAGATTCAAGACCTGGTCCCAGCCCTTGTTGTCGGCGCCGATATAGGCGATGGGATGGGTGTTGATTTGGGTTTCGGCGTCGTCCATGTAGGCCATGTGGCGGATGCGCTTCCAGATCTTCTCCTTTCCGAATTTTTCTTTGATCATGGATCCCATCTCTTTCCGCCATTGGTCCCGCGGCAGGTAGGCGTTGGGACGGGAGAAGTCCATCAGCATGACGTAGTGGTGGAAATAATACTCGATGCGCTTCATCACCAGTCGTTCTCCGGAGGTGCCGGTGTCGAGCCCCTGCCCCTGAAGAATACCCTGACCCTGGAGGATATCCTGGATCTCGTCGGCCGTGAGCATACGGGTGACCGAGGACAAGGGTGAAACGACGACGTTGATGTGCTCCCAATCCCCCTCGTGGTTGTTGCCGCCGTCGTTTAAGGGGTAATAGAACCAGTACTGCAGGACCAGTTCGAAGCGCTCCGATTGCGCCGGATCCGAACGCTCCTCATAGATCAAAGGATGGACATAGGTGTGGGCGAAATCGTGAAATTTGCCGGGCAGGCTCTTGGTGAACTCATCCTCATAGGCCTTTTTCCAGGAGGCCTCATCGTATCCGGGCATGTCGAAGTAGATGACCTTGAAGGGCTTGTGGTACACATCCTGGAGGCGGTTCCGGAGGCTCGGCCAGGCCGGATCGAAGGGGTGGAACTCCCGGAGCAGAGACAACAGCAGGCGATCATCGCCGTTTTGCGGCTCTGGATTACCTGGATCGTCCGACCAACGGTCGATAGGACGGCGGTCGATCTGTCCGGATGACGAAGAGGTGCGGCCCAGATTCAGGTAGTTGAGGGACTCCTCTTTGATGATCTCCGGCTCGCCGGGAGCAAGATCCCAGGTGTCGATATAGAGCGAGAAAGCGTTCCTCTCGCTCATGAGCCGGCTGAAGTCCATGGGAATGCTGCTGGTATTCTGGACCAGATAGGGGGCGAATTGGATCCCCAGTTTCATCAAAACGGCGTGGCGGCGGTCGTCGATGCCGTCGACCGGATTTTCGTCACGGTAATCCGGATGGGTGCGATCCCCGAAGAGGCGCAGATCTTTGCTGGCCCGTGGCTGCACCTTCATGGTGGGATAGGACAGAGGCACATACTTGATATATTCCTCCTTGGGAATCCGTTGGGCGTGGAGTGGCTTTACGACTCCGGGACCCAGTAGGATGGTAAAAATCATCAAAATGATAAATCTTCGCATGGTGTTTCCTCTAGAGTTAGATATCTTTTATGGGACAATACATTAAAGGAATTCAATGCTGAATTCAAGCCCCTTAGACCTTGCCAAGCGGAATCGATCGGGTGTAGCATGTGAGTATCGAAAAAGGAGGAACCATGAAACGCTCAATCCTGGTGACTTGCCTTGTCCTTGGCTTTATCCTTGGAACTCAGTTTTGGTCCTGCTCTAAAGCGAGGGTGCCGGCCAAACCCGCTTACCCCGTTCAGCCGGTCCCGCTGAGCCAGGTCGATATCACAGACGCCTTCTGGGCCCCCCGCCAGGAGGCCAACCGCACCGAAGCCATCTGGCATTGCTTCAAGAAGTTCGAAGAGACGGGAAGGACGTCGATCAACACCAACCTGCTCGAGGGGGCGGCCTACATGCTGGCCAAGCGGCCGGACGAGGCCCTGGAAGAGTATGTCGACCGCGGGATCGACAAGCTGGTCGCTGATTTCGAGGCCCAGCTCGCCTCCGGAGAGGAATCCGCCCGCGGCGGCCGTATCTCTATCGACGCGGCCGTGGCCTATTATGAAGCCACGGGCAAAAGAAAGCTGCTCGACGCCGCCATCAAGGCCGCGGACCTCCTGGTCGAGGCGTACGGACCGGACAAAGAGGCCGGCGTCGAAGGCCGTATAAGAAGCGGAGGCCTGGTCAGGCTCTACCAGTTCACGGGAGATGAAAAATACCTGAAGCTCTCCCGGTACTTCCTCGATCAGAAAGGCCGTGACGTGGATCCCCAGGGCCTCGGCTCTCCCTATCCGGGAGAGCTGGAGTACCGCCAGAACCACATGCCCGTCATCGAGCAGAGGGAGGCGATCGGGCATGCCGTGGCCGCCACATCGCTCTACACGTGGCTGACCGACATCGCCGCCCTGACCGGACAGCCCGAATACGCGGAGGCCGACGATGCGATCTGGGAGGATGCCGTCGCCAGGAAGATGTATGTTACGGGCGGGGTCGGGGCGATCCGCCAGCACGAGAAATTCGGGGCGGCCTACGAGCTTCCGAACGTAAGCTCGTGGCATGAGACCTGCGCCTCACGCGGGAACGCGGTCTGGAACCAGAACATGTTCCAGTTTTATAAGGACGGAAAATATATCGACACGCTGGAGAGGATCCTCTACAACGGATTCAACGCCGGCCTGAATCTAAAGGGAAACCGGTTCTTTTATCAGAACGTGCTGACCTCCTACGGGGACTACGAGCGTTTCGAGTGGATCAACGTGCCGTGCTGTCCGCCGAACTTCGTCCGCCTGACGGCCTCGATCGGGAGCTACATCTATGCCCAGACAGCCGACGCAATCTACGTCAATCTCTACGTGGCGTCGAAAGCACAGGTAAAACTGAGTGAAAACAACGTCCAATTGACGCAGGAGACGTGCTATCCTTGGGACGGCAAGGTGAAGCTTACGGTCGATCCCGAGGAATCGAAAAAGTTCGCCCTGCATGTGAGGATCCCCGGATGGGCGCTGAACAAACCGGTCCCGACCGATCTCTACACCTACCTGGATCCCACCCCGGAGGTACCGAGCCTGAGTGTCAACGGCGAGCCGGTCGAGCTCCGGGTCGAAAAAGGCTATGTCCGCCTGCAGAGGAAGTGGAAGGCGGGCGACATGGTGGAGATTAATTTTCCCATGCCCGTCCACAAGGTACTGGCCCACGAAAAGGTCCAGGATGACCGGGGAAGGGTGGCGCTCGAGCGCGGGCCCATGGTCTTCTGCGTGGAGTGGCCGGACAACGGCGGGAGCGCCCTGAACATCGTCGTCCCGGATGACGCAAGCCTTAAGGCCGAATTCCGGCCGGACCTCCTGAACGGCGTCGAAGTCATAACGGGCGAAGTGTCCGCGATCAAGCGCGGAGAGGATGGGACTTCGATCGAGACCGTCCCCCATCGACTTGTCGCCATCCCCTACTATGCCTGGGCCAACCGGGGGATGGGCGAGATGACGGTCTGGATGGCCCGCACCGCCGAGGAGGCCTGGATCAAGCCCGTGGCACCGGATCCCATAAGCCAGGTGACGTCCTTCGGAGGAGCCGAGAAATACTGGACGGGTTATGCGGATCAGAGCGATGACATAAGCGCCGTCTATGACGGATACGACCCGCTGAGTTCGGCGGATGCCTCCCACCTCTATTTCCGGGTGATCGCACCCGAAGAGAAACCGGCCTGGATCGAGTATCAGTTCAAGGCCCCGACCGAGGTGTCATCATCCCAGGTGTATTTTGTCGATGACCAACGCTTCTGCCGCCTGCCGTCATCCTGGCGCCTCCTCTACAAAGACGGCGACACCTGGAAGCCGGCCGCAAACCAAGAGCCGTATACCGTCGAGATGGACAGGTTCAGCACGGTGACCTTCGATCCGGTGAGGACGACCGCGGTCCGGATCGAGATCGAGCCCCAGAACATTCTCTACAAGGGCGGAGCGGCGGGACCACCGTGGGCCGTCCGAATCGACGAAGACACCATCTGGCGCGAGTCCGGCATCATCGAGTGGCGGGTGAAGTGACCAATTTAAAAGCTGAGACCATGAAAATATTCTTAAAGGGCTTTTTTCGGACCTACATCATTTTCCCCTTGTTATTACTGTTACTCTGTTCCTGCGGCCGGAAACTATCAATTCTGGATCAGGACGCGAGACTTGAAATAAGGGAAGCCGGAGCGCATAGTATTCGAATCACTCTCGCACCAACCAGCTTCAAGAATGAATTCCCTTATACGCCGGCTGTCGCTGAACGTGATTATGGCGAGGCTGTTATCAGTTTACGCAGGCTGGGAAGAGCTGCCAATAAAAAGGTAGGCAATCTATTAGTTGAAGTTGTCAAAAATCCGCTCACGGTAAAAGTGAGGGCAACAGATGGTCATGTTATTCAGGAATTAACCTTTCTTGAGGATGGCAGTCTGACTTTCATTCTTGACGGACAGCCCGTGCTGGGAATGGGAGAAGGAGGGCCAAGGATGGACACGGGCTGGCGAGATGATACGATAGAATTTGATCGCAGGGGAAGACTCCATAAAATGGAACCGAGATGGCAATCAAATGCCTACGGATCACGTAACCCTGTTGCCATGCTTGCCGGTACGGGCGGATGGGGCTTATTTGTCGCCACGCCATGGGTTCAGGTGGATTTAAGTGATGAGAAGCTTGGCCGGTTTATCCCGAGAAGTTCATTAAAACTGGATTACGAGCCGCAGACACAGAAGAACCAGCAGCAGAATACCGGCAAAGGTGTACCTCCCCCTGAATATGAAATATCTGGAGTATTCGATGTTTTTGTATTCGATGCCAGGCAGCCTTCAGATTTAATGAAGGACCTTGCAGAAATTTCAGGACCGGCTGTTATGCCTCCCAAATGGTCGTTAGGTTATATGCAATCGCACAGGACACTGGAAGATGAGAATCAGATGATTGATATCGTAAAGACTTTCAGGGAAAAGCAGATACCTGTGGATGCTGTCATATACCTGGGAACAGGATTTTGTCCCAGGGGCTGGAACACTGAACAGCCTTCATTCGATTTTAATCCCGAGGTATTTAAAAAGGAACCTTCGGAAGTAATCGATGATCTTCATGATCTGGATGTAAAGGTATCTGTACATATAGTACCATGGGACCGTGACAAGCTGCCCACCCTGCATGGGAACATACCACCCGGGCCTGACGAGATACTCGACGAATCTCATATACTAAATTACTGGAAACAGCATCTTGATCTTGTAAACAATGGTATTGATGCATGGTGGCCTGACGAGGGTGACTGGTTCAATTTGCATGAGCGTATGTCGAGACATCGGATGTACTATCAGGGCCCATTATACACAGCGCCCGATATTCGTCCCTGGAGCCTCCATCGCAACGGTCACCTGGGAATAGCCAGGTGGGGTGGCTGGGTTTGGTCAGGCGACCCTGAATCATCATGGAAAACGCTCGAGGGGCAGATAGCTGTCGGCATTAATCACTCACTCAGCCTGTCGCCTTATTGGGGATCAGACATAGGGGGATTCTATCCCAATGAGGATTACACGGGTGAGATGTATGCCCGCTGGTTCCAGTTCGGCGCCTTCTGCCCTTCATTCCGTTCACACGGCCGGACCTGGTGGACATCGCTGCCATGGGGCTGGGGACTGAGTGAAATGGGTCCGCTGGAAAACAGGGGCAGGGAGCCCAGCGTTTCCGAACTCAATAATCCAACCATAGAACCTGTTTGCAGACAGTATGGTGAGCTGCGTTACCGGTTGCTGCCCTATAACTATTCCCTCGCCTGGGAAGCCAGGCAAACCGGAATGCCGTTTATGAGAGCCATGTGGCTGCATTACCCTGATGACGAAAATGCAATCGGGAACGGACATCAGTATCTTTGGGGAAAAGACATGCTCATAGCTCCCGTATTTGCGTCAAAAGTGACACAGTGGGACGTATATCTTCCGGAAGGAAAATGGTACGACTGGTTTACAAACCGTATACATGACGGTGGGCAGACAATTACACGTAAAGTCGATCT
>Ga0180438_10011168_pt1 | contig 10894 bp, 6 predicted proteins | sample SS_ome_12_FD_132455 | JGI IMG/M metagenome (GOLD analysis project Ga0180438, IMG submission 132455) | Hypersaline lake sediment archaeal communities from the Salton Sea, California, USA - SS_3_D_2 metaG | ecosystem: Environmental > Aquatic > Non-marine Saline and Alkaline > Hypersaline >... | reverse complement strand
CTTGTAATCGGGATTCTCAGATCCGTCCGGCAGATTCTCGCGGGGCTGGAATCCGTGTTCCACAAAGGCCATCAAAACCTGAGGTTTGCTGCGGCAGATGGCTAATCCGATTTTACCGGTATCCCCTGCGGGCAGTCCCTCGGTGAGTTTTGTCCATGACCGACCGCCGTCCGTCGTCTTGAAGATGCCGCCGTTCGGGCCTCCCGAATCGAAGCGATAAGGGCGTCTTATCCGCTGCCAGAGCCCGGCATACAGAACATTCGGATCGGACGGGTCCATAATCAGGTCGATGGCTCCGGTCTTGCCGTCGTCGGGCAGGCCGCCGGCCAATTTTTGCCAAGTCTTTCCCCCATCGGTGGTCATAAAAAGCCCGCGGGCTCCGGTGTATCCCCAAAGATGCCCGGCGGCCGCCACATACACCCTATCCGGATCGATGGGATGGGGAATGACCTTGGATATGGAATGGGTGTCGCCAAGGCCCATGTTGTTGAAGGTTTTGCCGCCGTCGGTGGATTTGTAGATGCCGTCCCCCCAGGCTATACTGTTGCGGGGATTCTTTTCGCCTGTCCCGACCCAGATGATATCGGGATTTTTCTGATAGACCGCCACATCGCCGATGGACGCCGCTCCGTAGGTGTCGAAGATGGATTCCCAAGTGATGCCGGCATTGACGGACTTCCAGACTCCTCCCGAGGCCGAGCCGATGAGGACGAAGGTGAAGTCCTCATCCAGCGCCTCGATGTCGGAGATCCTGCCCGACATATTAGCCGGGCCGATGTTGCGCCATCTGAAGGCCCGCGCGATCCCCGAGTCATCCATCTGAGCGGATGATTGACCGGCTAAAATCACTGCCCAAAATAAAGTGACGAAACCCAGAATGGCGCATGGATTCTTTCTCCCCAAGATCATCTCTCTCCTCCTTGTTGTTTATCCCGAGATTTCATCTGCGCCGCGTCCGCGGAATGCCGGGGACGAGGTCGCTGTTACTGCGATATTATATCACCCGTTCGAAATTATCAACGGAATGGGGAAGAATCTCCGTTTCCTTGATTACGAAACCCTTGGCCGGCTGCCTGATCGGCTTGCCGTGCTTCCTTAGAAGCGGTCCGGGCTCTGGAGAGGCACGACGCGATGTCAGAATCGCGATGGTAGAAGACGCCTCGTTCACGGAGTCGGATCGGCACACATCGACGGCCGTCAAGTGAGGCTGCGGCTGATCAATTGAGAAAGGCTGGAGTCTAATCCTTGGAGTATTTCGGTTCGATCGGCCTTACGGTGCGGGGATCGCGTTCAGCTTTCCATTTGAGGCCGCTTTTCGCCGTATTCGGTGTGGATCTCACCTCTCCCTGGATCGTGTGTTCGTCGACCGCACCCTCCAGAGTCCAGGCTTCGATTCCGTTACCTCGATGGTGTTCGAGCGTGAACCTGATCCTGGCCCCTTGGAGTTCTGCGTCGCTTATTACCAGCCGGGATCGAGGAGAATTTGTCTGGACCTGGATTTTCTGAAATTCCTGTTGGATCAATAATTTGGTGGGTTCCGGGGAAATATCCTTCGGGAGGGACAGGTTCCATTCACCGGAGACATTGGCGGGAACCACCCAGAAATAGATGTAGTGATTTTTATAGCCGACGTACAGCTCGTCTTTCTTGTCGGCTTCCCATTCCCCCATGGAGAAGTCATGTGAGACAATTCTGGTCCCCGGTCTCAGCTCGTTGAAAATCTTGGGACGCAGCTTGAGGTTGACGGAGCTTAGGAGATAGAGAGTAACCACCGAGGCCTCGCTGAAGTCCGTCTTGAAGAGGTCTTGATTCAAGAAACGAACCAGGTTTTCGACCTTTTCGGCGGCGGCATTGGTATGGCATTCCGCGATGCGTTCGGGATCGATGTCTATGCCGACGCCTTTGGTTCCATACCGCTTGGCGGCCGTGATGACAATCCGCCCATCTCCGCAGCCCAGGTCATACAGGAGATCGTTCGGTCCGACCTGACCGATTTCCAGCATGACCGTGACCACTTCATGCGGCGTGGGGACGTAGGGAACATCCCACTGCGGGAAAGGGTGGAGGTAGTCCTCTTGAAGGGCCAAGAGACTGCCCGATATAAAAATGACAAAGCTGAGCACGATCCATTTGGCTGCTTTCATCTTGACCAACACCTCGCTGTCTCTTGTTTCGTTTAGAGCCGGGCATGAGCCTAACGTCGGCTTATGCATGACACAACCATTTTCACTATATGGTTTCGATAATGCAAGCTAATTTTCGCGCCTCCAGTCATCGAAGCTTGAGATCAGGCCTTCAGTTCTGCTCGAACACCCCCACGGGTAATTCTCCCCCGGGAGCCGGAGGATATCGGCTTCCCCCCGGCCGCCGCCTGTGCCGCGGCTACTTCCGGCCGATAATCTTTTAACGGGCTATGTTGCACTCGAAAAGAAATGGATCATGGATGCATTGAGATTCATTCTGAACATCTTTGGTCCCAATTACGTACCATTAAGTGAATCCCGGCATGAGATTAGAGAGGGCGGATGTTATCTAATTACATCAAGATTGCAGTACGGAACCTGTCTCGGAACAGACTATATTCCTTCATCAACATCGCGGGGCTGTCGGTGGGGATCGCCGCGTGTTTGATGATATATCTCTGGGTTCAGGATGAGATGAGCTATGACGGCTTTCATGAAAACGCCGATCGGATCTACCGGGTCGAGCGGAAGGTCGATTTCAGGGAGATCCACGGTCAGGCTCCCATCACATCGGGACCTTACGGGCCGGCCCTGGTCCGGGATTATCCGGAGATCGAAAGCTTCGTCCGATTGGACCGGGACGAAGCCTCCATAAAGGATTCTCGCAACATATTCCGGCGGCAGTCCTTGATTTTTTCAGACAACTCCATATTCGAAGTCTTTGATTTTCCTTTGGAAGAGGGTGATCCCGCGACCGCACTGACCAAGCCGCAAACGATCGTACTCACCCGCGAGAGTGCCCGCAGGCTGCTCGGCACGGACGATGTCCTCGGCCGGTCACTTACCCTGGATTGGAACGGCGTGGTGCTGGATTTTCAGGTTACCGGCATTCTAGCCGAAGTGCCTCCCAATTCCCATGTCCGCTTTGAAATTCTGGCATCGATTTCTTCCTATCCCGAGGAAGACATGAATCAGTGGTTCAGTAATTTCCTCTACACCTACGTTTTGGTACGCAAGGAAACCTCAGGGGAAGAGGTGGAAAATAAGCTGGCGGCATTTTTGACCAGGTATATGGGGGCCGAATTCACCGCCTTCGTGGGACCGGAGGCGGATATCAACGACGTTTTCCAGTTGAAGATGAGGCCTCTGCTGGACATCCATCTCCAACCCAGTGAACAGTTCGAGATCGAACCCCAGGGAAGCATGGCCTCGGTGGTTATCTTCTCGGCGATCGCCTTTCTCATCTTGGTCATCGCCTGTATCAATTTTATGAATCTCTCCACCGCGCGCGCCCATAAACGGGGCCGGGAAGTGGGAATGCGAAAGACCGTCGGCGCCCTCAAGCAACAGCTTTGGATGCAGTTTCTGGGCGAATCTGTTCTCCTGAGCTTTTTCGCCCTTGTTTTGGCCGTGGTTTTGATCGCGTCGTCTATCCCCGTCTTCAATACGATTTCAGGGAAATCGCTATCCCTCGCACAGCTGCTGGAGCTTGGGAACGGGGCGACTCTGATCGTTATCACCCTGGCATCGGGAGTCCTGGCCGGGTTGTATCCGGCATTTTATCTTGCGGCTTTCTCACCGGTCCGGGTTTTAAAAGGAACCGCGTTGTCCGGAAGAGGAAAATCCGTATTCCGTAAGACGATGTCGGTGCTCCAGTTCGCCATCTCCATCGTCCTGATCATCGGCACCCTTGTCGTCTACAGCCAAATGAAGTTTATACAGAACAAGTCACTCGGTTTCGACAAAGAAAATGTCGTGCTCATCACGTCGGGAAGCGATGAGGCCGGAAAGAACATCGAGGTCTTCCGCAGCACTCTGTTGGAGAACACCGGGATCAGATCAGTGGCGGCATCCTCGAATATCCCGGGCAGCTCCACCTTCTCCGACACGGTTTTCAAACGGGATGATTCCGACGAGATCTTCAGCTTGACCTATCTGCGTGCGGACTATGATTTTGTCGACACCTACGGATTTGATGTCATCGCAGGACGCCGTTTTTCCAGAGATTTCGGCACCGACCAGCTTGGAGCCTTGATGATCAACGAGGCAGGAGTCGAGGAGCTCGGCTACGCCCCTCAAGAAGTGGTCGGACGGAAGTTGTTGATGGCGGTCAGCCCCCAGGAATTCAGGGAATTCACCGTCGTCGGTGTTGTCCAGGATTTTCATTTCAAATCCCTTCATCGCATCATCGAGCCGTTTGTTTTGCTGCTGGCCCCGGAAGCCATCCGCTTCGTATCAGTAAGGACACTGCCGGGAGACGTCATGGAAACCCTGGGCGTCATACAAAAGAAATGGATGGAGGTATTTCCGGGAGAAGAATTCGAGTACAGCTTTCTCGATGACCGCATCAACCGGCTCTATGCGAGTGAGACCCGGATTCGGAAGATCTTTCTGATCTTTGCCGTCCTGTCCATATCGGTGGCATGTCTGGGCTTATTTGGATTGGCGGCCTTTACCGCGGCGGAACGGACCAAAGAAATCGGCGTGCGCAAGGTCCTGGGCGCTTCTGAAGTGAGTATCCTCATGCTGCTCGCAAAGGAATTCAGCAAATGGGTGTTGGCGGCCAATATCCTCGCCTGGCCGGTGGCATACTATGCCATGCATCAGTGGATGCAGGGCTTTGCATACCGGGCGAAGATCGGGCCGGGCTCCTTCATGCTCTCCGCCGTCCTGGCGTTCATTATCGCACTCCTTACGGTCAGCTACCAATCCGTCCGGGCCGCCCTGGCGGACCCGGTCCGGTCGCTGCGGTATGAATAAGAACATCATACTTCTCGGGGATAAAATCCGCACTTATCAAAAATCACGACAAAACATTCATTTATGGTTCTTTTCTTCGAGACCGATTTCGACTAAAATAATAACACTAACGTGTCATTCCGAGGTATATCCTTCGGGCGAGGAGGACTGAGATGAAAAAAATTCTGGTAATCATGCTGGGACTCATGCTGCTGAGCGTGGGTGTATCGGCCAAAAAAGACAAGACCGTCGTCAACTTGGGGACCTACAGCACCGAAGACGGCGATTTTCAGACCAAGTTCTGGAAGGAGATGTTCAAAGGGGGAGGCCCCGGGCGTCCCGGTAATACCCTCCAGGCCCTAGGGGACGGATTCATCTTCAAGAAAGCCGTAATCGATGCCACCGGGGCGGTGCCGAACGGGGACGGAAGCTACACGACCACCTATGTCGGCGGCGAGTTGATCCTCAACTCCAGCGGCCCCTGGCTGAATAAGAAGAAGCTCAAAGCCACCAATGTCGCCGCGGTCAATGTGTCGCAGCTGAACGCGGGCACGGGTGTGCTGACCTTCGAAATCGTGTTCGGGGGGCAGTTCGACGACTCGGAGGTTTACTATATGGTCATGGCCTATTTTTCCGGAATCCCTCAGATCAAGGAGGATGAGTACGGCAATCCGGTGTTTCAGCGCGGCTATGATTTTGACGCCGTCATCGTGTTGGACGATGAGCCCATCTCGGAGGTTCCCGTGATCGTTCCCCAGCCGGAGCCGGTGGGGAAGGTCAATTTCGGCGAATACAGCACCTGTGAGGCGGATTTCAACACCAAGTTCTGGAAAGAGATGTTCAAGGGCGGCGGCCCCGGCCAGGCCGGCAATGTCTTGAAGGCACTCGGCGACGGCTTCATTTTCAAGCAGGCCGAGATTCCGGAGGGTGGGGTCGTGCCGGACGGCATGGGCGGCTACACGACCAACTATGCAGGGGGAGTGCTGGTGCTCAACTCCAGCGGACCCTGGCTCAACAAAGGCAAGCTCAAAGCCGTCGACATCATAGCCGTCAACCAGTCCACCTTCGATCCGGTGACCATGACCTTGGATTTTGTCTTGACCATATCCGGCCGCTTCCTATCGGGCGAGTATTTCCGGCTCGCCGCCTGGTGGGACGGTGTGCCCGAAATGCGCGGGGATCGCGGTGGACAGCCGGTCTTCCAGCGCGGGCATGATTTTGACGTCCGCATCGTGATCGACGACGAAGAGATCACGGACGATGTGGCCGTCGGGTGTGCCCTGTTTTAAAATCTCCGGTGATGCCCCGCTGCCGCGAAGGTATTCGGCGTTTTCCATAAGTTGCCTGCTTTTCTTGGGCCCTCCTCCTGCATGGGATTAACTTTGCCGCATGAGTAGGGGGTGAGGCTCTGGCCGCTGTATTTTCTCGTAAAATCACCCCTAAAGGTGATTGCCAGGAATGAATGCCAGGCTAATATTATATGTGTAACATCGGAGGCGCCAATGGACCCTTTCAGCATCAATGCCCATGCGATCGACAACGGTTTCCTTTTCACCATCCGCAGGAACGGCAGCCGGAAAAAGACTTTTTTTGCCGCCGACATCCTCTCCGGCCTGCAGGAAGCCTGCCAGGCGGTGGTGGGATTCAAGATCCATGTCCATCGGGAAAGCCTGATCCTCGAGAACGTCCACCAGGGCCCCCGAAAAAGCTGACCCTCCCCATCATCAAGGCATCTTATCAGCCGGACCCATCCTTCCCTTCAGCACTCTGTTTGTAGGCTGATTCTTTTTTAATAGTAAACGCTTTCTCGGCTTTCCGCGTATAATGAAATAGAGGTGTTTGAAAATATCAAACAAATGGGTAGAAAGATGAAGGAGCTCACGCTTCAAGAACAGTACGTTTTGTTGGCGGTCTTTCATATGAAAAACAATGCCTATCTTTTGTCGATTAGGGACTATATCCTGGAGGCCACCGGAAAGGATCTGGCCATCGGTACCGTGTATGTGCCGTTGGAGCGGCTGCGGCGGTTGGGTTATCTGGATGTCCATGTGGCCAGGCCCACGAACAAGGTAGGAGGCCGCTCCACCAAGTATTACCGGCTTACCGAATCCGGTCATCGTGCCCTGACGCACACCAAGCGACGGTTGGATCGCCTGTGGGAGGGATTTTCCGCCGCCCCCTCATCCAAATGAAACCCACCGGATTCCATGACTCGATCCACATCCCGGCCGTCGCGGGCCTGCTGCTGCGGATCCTGCTGCCGTCAGGCGACTACGACGACCTGATCGGATATTACCGGATCGGCTATCAGGACTTATGCTCCACCCGGGGATCGAAAAAGGCCCGCATCTGGCTGTGGTCACAGATTCTGAGAGCACTCCCCGTCTTAATGCACATGAAAATTTTAGGAGAGATGATCATGTTCACCAACTATCTTAAGACCGCCGTGCGCAACTTCCTGCGCCATATAACCTATTCCTTCATCAATGTCTTAGGCCTGGCGATCGGCTTCGCCTGCTGCCTGCTGATATTCTTTTGGGTGCATCATGAGTGGAGCTGCGATCGCCACCACGTGCAGGCGGACAACATCCATCAGGTGGTCATCCAATGGCTGGAAGGCGATCGGACTCGATGGGCGCGGGTGACGCCCCCTCCGTTGGCGGCGGCCTTGAAGAGCGAATTCCCCGAGATCGATGAGGCGGCTCTATTCACCACCGAGGATAGAATCCTGGTTGAGCATGGGGAGACGCGGTTCATGGAGACGATCGGATTCGCATCGCCGGAGCTTTTTTCCATCTTTACGGTCCCGCTGCGCAAAGGGGATCCGGTTACGGCGCTATCCAATCCGTCTTCGATGATCATTGATGAGCATACCGCCGGGAAATACTTCGGGACCGAAGATCCTTTGGGAAGGCCCCTGGTATTGAATCATAAATACATATTTCAGGTAGTAGGGATCATGCGGAACATTCCGGAAAACAGCGTCATCCACTGCCCGCTCCTGGTTCCATTCCAGGATATCCAAACCCTGTTTGACCGGGGGAGGATGGACAATTGGGGTGAATACGGTTTCCGAACCTTCGTGCTCCTGCGGGATGGTTCGGATTACGAGGCGGTCAGCGCCAAGCTGGACCGCTATTTGGAAGAGAAGCACGAGGAGGAAAATATCCGGCTTTCCCTCCAGCCCTTGACCCGCATTCATCTCTACGCTCTGGAGGGCGGCGGCGCCATCCTGTATATCTATATATTCATCGCGGTGGCGTCCTTTATCCTGTTTATTGCCTGTGTCAATTTTATAAACCTGACCACAGCACGCTCCGCCCATAGAGTCCGGGAGATCGGGATGCGTAAAGTGGTCGGCGCCGACCGGAGGCAGCTGATCCTTCAATTTTTGGGGGAGTCGGTCTTCATGGCCCTGGCGTCTTCGATCCTGGCCCTGATTATGGCTGCCGTGCTGCTGGCTCCGCTCAGGCAGCTGGCCGGGATTCCGGATAGCCGGTCGTTTCCGTTTCCCGTGATTATTCCTGTGTTCCTGGCGGTCGCCTTTTTGACCGGACTCTTGGCCGGAGCCTATCCGGCCTTTGTCCTCTCCTCGTTCCGGCCGGCCGGCATGCTGCGGTCAAGACAGAACACCGGATCCCCGTTCTTGAGGAAAATGCTGGTCGTCTTTCAATTCGCCGTCTCCATTTCCTTGCTCATCTGCATGACCCTCATCTCCCGTCAGATCGATTATTTGAGCCGCAAGCCCTTGGGCTTTGAAAAGGATCATGTGGTGTATTTCCCCCTCAACCCGGAGTTGTTGAATCAGTATGAGCCCCTGCGGCATGAGCTGCTCGCACACCGCAATGTCCTAAACCTTACCGGGACTTCCAATTATTTGGGCCGTAATCCCATATGGTCCACCGAAACATTGGATTGGGAGGGGAAGGACCCCAACCTCAGGTTCAATCTCTACATGATTTCCGTCGACCATGAGTTTGCCGACACATTCCGGATCGAGATGGCAGAGGGCCGCTTTTATTCCCGAGAGTTTGAAAACGATGACAAAAATTTTATCTTGAACGAGACCGCGATCCAAGATATGGGGCTCGCTTCACCTCTGGGAAAGGAATTTCAAATTCATGGAACCCGGGGGAGGATCATCGGGATCGTCAAGGATTTCCACTTCCGGCCCCTGCACCGGGAAGTCCAGCCCCTGGCCCTGATCTTACAACGGGATTGGCATAATTTCATGGCGATCAAGATCGATGCCGCCGATGTTCCTGACACTATTGCCCATATCGAGCAGGTTTTCAAAAAGTTTTCCCCCCTTTATCCCTTTGAGTACCATTTCTTGGACCAGACACTTGATCGGATGTATAAGAGCGAGAGCCGGTCGCGCAGCCTGTTCCAATACTTTGTGTTCCTGGCTGGATTCATCTCCTGTCTGGGACTTTTCGGGCTGGCTTCTTTCACGGTGGAAAAGCGTACCAACGAGATCGGTGTTCGGAAGGTCCTGGGGGCATCGGCTTCGGGCATCGTCGTGCTTTTGAGCCGCGAGTTCGCCTACTGGGTGCTGGCTGCAAATCTGATCGCATGGCCGCTGGCTTATATCGTCATCGGAAAATGGCTCGAGAACTTTGCCTACCGGACGGCTGTTCGGGTGGATGTGTTTATGTATTCGAGCCTGGTTGCGCTATTGATCGCCCTGATTACCGTGAGTTTCCAAACGGTCAAAGCCGCGGTATCCGATCCCATTGAGGCCCTGCGTTATGAGTGACCTCGCTGCATCAGCTTTCTCGATGTCGGTTACCGGGCAACGTTTTGGTCCTCTGCTCAGTTGTATGAATAACCAGGGCCACTTAGGGAGAATGTCGCTGCATCGGTACCGATGTCAAAAATCTCTAAATGATCAAGGTTGAGTTACGTTCGGAATGCAGCCGGATGTTGGATTGTATTCACGTATGCAGATTGGACAACGATGGAAATGGGGCGATTATGCAAAGACACCTTTGGATTTGGTTGATGGCCGTAACGCTGGCTGTTGGCGGCTGTGCTCCGCAGGCCGCCGGGCCTCAGGTGGAAACGATCGGAGAAATCACGTTCGTGCACAATCCGGCGGCTCCGCTCCATCCGGATCGGACCGTCGTGTTCGAGGAGGAGCTGACCTTCGGCGGAGGTGAAGGCCCGGAGGAGGCGATTCTTTACCGGCCCCGCACGATCCTGGTGGATGAGGGCGATAACATCTATGTCAGCGATTATCAGGATGCCGTGATCAAGGTCTTCGACCCGGATGGGAAATATGTCAAGACCATCGGCCGCAAGGGCGAAGGGCCCGGCGAATTTCAGGCCATGACGGACATGGCCTTCCTTCCGGACGGCCGCTTGCTGGCCTTCGATATTCGCCAGCGGCGCACCAGTTTGTTCGACCGGAGCGGGGATTTCCTCAGCAGCCATCCCTGGCGCAATTCCCATTTCGATATTTTGCTGGCCGATGATTCCGGTTATGTTGCCGATGAGAATGTCTATGCCGGAGAGGATCGGAAGGTCCTGATCACGAAGTATGATTTCAATGGGGTCGAGCTCGAGAATTGGGGCGAATTTACAGCCCTCGGTATGCAAGTCAAACGCGTCGGAGACGCGATGCTGTCCATCACGACACCCCATACGCCCCGGTCGATCTTCGCCGGAGATTCCGTCCGTAAGCGGCTCTATCATTGTCTGAACGACGAGTATCTGATCGAAGTCTATGAGGCTCCGGGCAGGCTGGTGCGTAAGATCGACCGCCCTTACCAGCCGGTTCCTTTCACCCGGAAGGATGCCGAAGACTACTATGCCGGCGTGGATCGGAGGGATAACAAAGAGTTCTCTCAACTGGCGCGGGAGGTGGATCTCCCCGAGGTCAAGACCGTCACCGATGGGATGGGGGTCGACGATTTGGGCAACCTGTGGGTGGCTACCAATGAGGTGGATGAGCGCGGGGAAACACCCCG
>Ga0180438_10011166_pt1 | contig 10894 bp, 9 predicted proteins | sample SS_ome_12_FD_132455 | JGI IMG/M metagenome (GOLD analysis project Ga0180438, IMG submission 132455) | Hypersaline lake sediment archaeal communities from the Salton Sea, California, USA - SS_3_D_2 metaG | ecosystem: Environmental > Aquatic > Non-marine Saline and Alkaline > Hypersaline >... | reverse complement strand
TACTACTCTTTTATTCCCTTGAGAAATTGTGTAATCCGGCATAACAGGAATTTTACCTCCTCCTCCAGGAGCATCTACAACAAAGGTTGGCACACATAAACCTGATGTATGTCCTCTTAAGCCTTCGATAATCTCAATTCCTTGAGCTACAGTAGTTCGAAAATGCCTTAAACCAACGGAGAGATCACATTGATAAATATAATAGGGGCGAACTCGGATTTTTACTAATCCATGGACTAATTTTTTCATAATATGAATACAATCATTAACTCCCCGTAAGAGAACTGATTGATTACCAAGTGGAATACCGGCATTTGCAAGCATTTCACATGCTCGTTTAGAATCTTCAGTAATCTCATTAGGATGATTGAAGTGCGTGTTAAACCATATTGGATGATACTTTTTTAGCATTTCGCATAATTGCGGAGTAATTCTTTGAGGCATAACTACTGGAGTTCTAGAACCGATTCTTATAATTTCTACATGAGGAATTTCATACAATTTTTTTAAAATGCTCTCCAATGTATTATCAGATATAAGTAGTGAATCACCACCTGATAGAAGAACATCTCTTATGGCAGGTGTCTCCTTAATATATTCAATACATTTATCAATCTGTTTTTGAGGTGGGGCTTTATCATGATGACCGGCAAATCTTCTTCTAGTGCAATGTCTACAGTACATGGAACAATTTTCAGTTACAAGGAACAGGACTCGATCGGGATATCTATGTGTTAAACCAGGAGTAGGGGAATCAACATCTTCATGAAGAGGGTCTTCAAGATCACTTGGGGCTCTGGTAAGTTCATGTATTGTTGGGATAGCTTGCTTTCTAATAGGATCATAAGGATCATGAGGATCGATTAATGATAAATAATATGGCGTTATCGCCATTCTCATTTTCTTCAGAATCTCAGGATCATCTTCTTCCTTAGTCAATGGAATATATTCCTTTAATTCCTCTAATGTTGTAATTCTAGATTTAAACTGCCATCGCCAATTGTTCCAATCATCATCACTGATATCACCAAATAATTCCTTTCTTCTATTTACTTTCATATTAATTCAATATTTTCTTAAATCCCAATTAATCAATTTAGTTAAAGTTTTTTTGTTCAAATATTTATTTATTTGAGAAATAAATTTTATAGGATTCATAGAATGGTCAAGTTTGGAGCGAAATATTTAAAAATAATGATTTACGATCTATCGTAATTATTATATAATTATTTATGTAAGAAAATTTAATTATTACTTTTCTATAAAAAGATGATTTTTTGGGTCATATTATTCAGTATACTAGGAAGTATTGGAGCTATACTTGTTGCTCTTTCTTTCCTGTCAATTAAGAAAAATTCTCAACAAAAACTCGTAAATTGTTTGGTATCCTTTGCCACTGGAACATTGCTTGCAGCGGCATCCTTGGGGATGATTCCTACCGCTATTGCAAGTTCAGGTAATCAAATCCAACTCGTAATGTCGTTTTTCCTTGGAGGAATTTTGTTTTTCTTTATTCTAGAGAAATTAGTAATATGGCGCCATTGTCACCAGAATTCATGTGAAGTCACCGAAAGTGCAACTGGACCAATTATTCTAATTGGTGACGCATTTCATAACTTTGTTGATGGGATCGTCATTGCTGCCGCTTTTTTATTAGATCCGTTTGTCGGAATTATTGTAAGTATTTCAGTTATAGCTCATGAAATTCCTCAGGAGATTGGGGATTTAGCTATATTAATCGATAAAAAATATTCTAAGAGAAAAGCTTTCATATTGAACACTCTCTCTGGACTCTTTACTATCCCCGCGGCGATCATTGGATATTTTATATTGGACATTTTAACTCTTACTATACCCTATGTATTGGCAATTTCTGCTTCTAGTTTCATTTATATCGCACTTTCAGACTTAACTCCAGAACTGCATAAAAATGTAGGTTTTAAATATATAATAAGGCAAGTAACCTTGATTATTTTGGGAATTTCAATAATGGTCTTGATTTTCTTTTTGAAATCGTTGATTTAAATACAATAATTGATAATAAAAACAAATTTGATGATATATGTTATTATGGATTATATTTTTTAGTATTATGGGAAGTGTAGGGGCTATTGCAGCTGCCTCATTGTTTGTTATATTAGGAGAAAGAATTCAAAAGAAGTTAATCCCTGCATTATTATCTTTCGCAACGGGAACGCTATTGACTGCAGCATTTATTGGTTTAATTCCAGAAGCAATTGAAAGCGTTGAAGAACCTCATCTTATTACACCAATCATTTTAGGAGGTATTTTGTTTTTCTTCTTTCTTGAAAAATTCCTTATATGGAGAAATTGTCAGAACAATGCGTGTGAAGTTCATGCTCATGCACCTGGACCATTAGTTTTAATTGGAGATGCCTTTCACAACTTTACTGATGGAATCGTAATTGCTGCAGCATTTTTAACTGATTTTAATATTGGATTAGCAGCAAGCATCACTATTATTATGCATGAGATTCCTCAAGAAACAGGTGACTTTGGAATATTGATTCATAATGGAATGTCAAACAAAAAAGCGTTCTTATACAATATTCTATCAAGTTCTACCACAATTCCTTCTGCAATTATAAGTTATTTCATATTAGAGACATTTCAGACATTGGTACCTATCTTTTTAGGACTTTCTGCAGCAAGCTTTATATATATCGCCTTATCTGATTTGACACCTCAATTACACCAAAGGACAGAGACGAAAGAGATCGTCAAACAATTAATTTTAGTAATTTTAGGGATTATAATAATGGCTCTCATTCTCACTCTCGGTGGTCATAACCATTAAATGGAGATTATGTTATCATGGTTGATATAGATTATCAGATATTAAAGATCATTTATCGTAATCATGGAAAAACTAGACTGAAATTTATTCAAAGTGAAATAAAAAAGTTTAAAGGAAGAAGTATCGCTCTATCAACCATAAATAGCTGTTTAGAGAGATTGGAAAAAGCAAAATCAATTAAATGGATACGCTATTCTCATGTAGAACTCACTGAAAAAGGTAAAAACCTAGCAAAAGAATTATTACGCCATGCGCAGTTATTAGAACTTCTTTTACATAACGAATTGGAGTTAAGTATACAAGAAGCACATGAAGAAAGTGAAAAATTAAATTTAATGCTATCTTGTGATACAATTAATAAAATATGTGAGAAATACAATCATCCGAACTATTGTCCTTGTGGAAATGAAATACCCAATTCAGATACATGCCATTGCGGGGTAGAACAGAAAAAATCAAATTAACAATATTTTTCTTCGAAAATTTTCCTTAATTTCTCAGATTCTCTTAGAAGATTTAAAGTTGTTGCTGCATGATTTTTGGTATATCCATTCCCAATAATCATTGTGACATCAGCACCTACTCCTTCTGCCCCTAAAGCTGCTTTAGTGAAACTTGTCGCCATAGAAAAGAAATAAACGATACCACCATCATGCACCGGTAATATACTTGACATCTCTGTATTTGGAATGCTTAAACAATTTATGGAAATATCTACTTGTTTTTCACTATTAGCTTTTAGAGTTTCTTCCAATACATTAATTGGGTCCAAAACATCAGCTATTATGACATTATGACAAAATTCTGTTTCCTTAAGAAATTTAGCGCGATTTTTGTTTCTTGCTTGACCTATAACTCTTCCTTTTTTACCTACAATTTTTCTAGCCATGTATGAGCACAATAAGCCTGATTTGCCCGTAGCTCCAAGAATTAAAACTGTATCTCCTTGCTTTACTATATTTTTAACTTGGGCTGGAGCTCCCGCTACATCTAGAGCAGCCAATGCTAAAGTATCCTTCATATCATCTGGTAATTTCGCGAAAATCCCACTTTCAAACAGAATTGCTTTTCCATCTATTTCGACACGGTCAATTTCTGGATAAATCTTGATAATTTTATTGATTTTTAGGGGGGTTAATGAAAGAGATACCAAGGTTGCTATCCTGTCCCCAATCTTCAAGTCAATCTTTTCTAAAAGAACATCTCCTATTTTTTTAACCTTGCCGATCAACATTCCTCCTGATCCTGTAACTGGATTTTGCATTTTGCCTCTTTCATTGACAATTTCTAAGATGTTGCTTTTTATTTTCTCTAGGTCTTCATTAGCCTCTTCTCTAAGTTGAGTAAAACTCGCTGAGTCTATATTTAAATAATCAACATCGATTAAAATCTCATTATCAAAGATCTCCATATCATTAGAGATCTTAGCTGCTGGTTGAGGTAAACTACCTTTTGGCTCAATAACTCTGTGAGTACCATACTTATTTCCTTTTCTCATTCTTTATATATCATCTCTTTATGATTTATTAAGATATTATTAATTTAGAGAATTTTATTGCTTTTTAACCCCTAAAAATAATCCTCTATCAACCATAACTCCCTTTTTAAAGAAAATAACTTCTAGATTTGCTTTTTTCATAATTTCTAAGGTTTTTTCAGTTTCAAATAGACCCAATTCATGATAATCCTTGAAATATTTAACATCCTCGTCTTTTTTTACCGTTAAATAATGCATTTCCATTGTTGACAGATCACCATTTAATTTTGTGGTATTTAACCTCGCAATTTTTATATCCTCTTCGTCATAAATAGTCATTGAAGGTAATCCAGTTCGATAAACCGACCTTGTTAGCCAAGGCTCAATGATTACAATGCCTCCAGGTTTTAAATGGTTTGAAAAGTTTTCTATCGTCTTTTTTAGGTTTTCATACGTCTTTACATAACCAATTGAACTAAAAAGGCAAGTAATGATATCAAATTTCTTGTTAAGATTCATCTCTATCATATCTGATTGGAAAAAGGTGGCATTTTTAACTTTTTTTTTAGCGATCTTTATCATTTCAGAATTAATATCAATTCCTGTACAAGTAAATTTATCTTGAAAATAAAAAAGATGGGATCCGGTGCCGCAAGCAACATCGAGTAGCTCAATACCGTTTGATTGTTTGTATCTTTTAATTAATTTATATAATTTTTTACATGCTTTTTTATAATCAATGGAGGAATAGATTAAATCATATACTTCAGCATTCTCCTTATACATTTTTTTCACAAACTAATTTTTAATAATTTTTTACTTCAAACCTAATATTTTTCTTGCTTCATATGGGGATGCAATATCTCTACCCATCTCATTGGCCATTCTGACTACTTTTTCAACAAGTTGAGCATTAGAATTCGCTAATAATCCTTTGGAAAGATAAATATTATCTTCAAGTCCAACTCGTACATGACCACCTAATGCAATACTCAAAAATGCTATGAATATTTCAAATCGTCCAATTCCAGTTAGAGTACATGTAGAATCATTTGGAAGTTCATTCATTAGATATACTAAATCTCTTATTGATGCATTTATCCCGCCTCTAACTCCAAAAACTAAATTGAAATGCATAGGAGAATGTAGGACACCTTGCTTTTCCATTCTTAAAGCAGTATCAATCATCCCCTTGTCAAAACATTCAAGCTCTGGCTTTAAGTTTCGTTTATATATCTCTCTAGCGAAATACTTTATTGTAGTTTCAGTATTTTTAAATATTTCGTCTCCTCCAAAATTCATTGAACCCATATCTAAGCTAGCCATTTCGATTCCTTCAGTATAAATTGGTTGGATTCTTTCTTGATCACTCATTCCTACAGCACCCCCAGTTGAAGGCATAATAATTACTTCGCTGACTCTCCTTTTTATTTCATTGATACATGCATTAAATCGTTCTTTACTTTGAGTGGGGCTGCCATCATCTTCACGAACATGTAAATGAATAATACTTGCTCCAGCTAAAAATGCCTTTTCTGCTTCTATACCTATTTCCTTAATTGTGTAAGGAATTGCTGGATTATCTTCTTTGAATACTTCTGCCCCACAAATTGCTGCGGTAATTATGAGCTTTTGCATATTAGAGACTATTTCTTTATCTTTTTTTATTGATTTTTTTATCTGAAATTTTTAATTTCTTTAAGAGACTCATCAATCATATCTGCAGCTCTCTCTAAGTCTTCAAAAGTATGGCGATAACAAATATATCCATGATGAAACGGTTGTAAAAATACTTTCCTGCGAATTAATTGACGATAAAATTCTTCTCTTAATTTTCGATAGAGGAACTGAGGATCTGGTTCAAAGGTTATATATGGCATCCATGGTTCCCCCGAGAAGATACAAGGAATCTTATAATTTTGAATACTTTCGTTAATCCTTTTGGCAAGATAGTTTCCCTTCTCAGAAATATCATTCAAAATGTTTTCTCTTTCTAGCATATTAATAGTTTTAATTGCTGCTATCTGTGCTAGACTATTAGGGAAAAAAGTGGAACTCAAAAATACTTTTTCTATTAAGACATTCATGACATCTTTTATACCAACAAGAGTACTAATAGGATAACCATTTCCCATTGCCTTACCAAATGCTGCGAGATCGGGAATTACATTATACTTTTTCTGAGCACCACCCATATCTACTCTGAAACCCGTTCTTATTTCATCATAAATGAGCAATGCGTCATTTTCAATAGATAATTCCTTTAAACTCTTTAGGAAATCATTTTTTGGTTCTTGAACTTCTCTTCCTCCAGGTGTGTGAATTGGATTTACTATGATAGCAGCAACCTCATTCTTATGTTCTCTGAATAATTTAGCGACTTCCTCAACATTATTAAATTCGAACTCATAAAAATCTTCATATAATTTCTGAGGTATACCCGCTTCAATTCCATGGACTTCGCTGAATGCATCATACCATCCATGATAACCACAAGTTAGGATTTTGGCTTTTTTAGTATACGCCCGGGCTACTCTTATAGCGGCAGTGGTTGCATCGGTTCCCATTTTTAATAAAACCAGCTTTTCACAACAGGGAATGTATTTTTTCAATAATTTCGCTAATTCATTTTGTATAGGTTGAGTTAGTGACATACAAAAACCCTTATTTTTTATCTGATCAATTACAGCGTTATCTATTTCCGGTTCCCTATGGCCAATAATTATTGGTCCATAGGCACAAAGCATATCAATGTAGGAGTTTCCGTCTACATCAATTACGTTTCCACCTTTCGCTTTTTCAAAGAAGATAGGATATTCACCTTCAACAAAATTGTAGGGTCTTCGGATCCCTAAGATAGCTCCAGGAATAAGTTTCAGTGCTTCTTCATACATCTCAAAGGTTTTTCTTAACTCTAATTTTTTAACCATATTAATTCTCAACTTCTTTACTACAGAAACAGTGTAAGAAATATAATATTGCAAGTTTTTTAAACTAAATTCTTCTTAATTTTGAGGGTTTAATATCTCATAAAAGGATGCATAATTTGGATTTAGTTTAATAAAGTAATTATTGAAATTATATTATAATGAATAAAGCAAGCTTTTTAGTAGATTAATTGTCATTAGAAAATAGTCATCAAATAAACAGGTGATTAGCCAATTCCTCAGTTATTATGTAAAATTTGTGGGAATAAAAAAGATGTCCCAAGATGTTGTGAAGAATCTATGATAATAAAAGATGGTTATCTATTATGCTGCTGTAAGGATGAGAGCTGTGGATATAGACAGATTCCAAAGTGTTGTGATAATACAATGGAATATATAAGAGATTAAAAAGAAGTATAAAAAATTATAGATTTAATTTGTTTTACCAAACGAGATTATGGATAATATCTTTTGCTTTTGCTGCTTCCTTTTTTCCAAGGATTTTTTTTATCCTCAAGTCATTAATTGCATCTTCTAATTGTGTGTCTAAATTCTTCATCTCCATTAGATTCCCCTTCTCTCCCCCTTTTTCAACAAGGTTTATCATCGCATTATCTTTATTCATTAAATCTCTTAATTTATCTCTAAAGGCAGATAATACTTTTGTGCGTTGAAGTTTTCCCTTTTCAATTAATATTGGCATAATTGGTGCTCTTTCTGTGGTCCTTCTGGTATTGGGATTAACAAAATAGAATATGAACATGGGGATTCCAACAACAACATCTTTAGTTTTTATTTCGATAGAATAAGTTTTAAAGAAGTCTTGAACATTTGTCATCTCAGTATCCTTTACCGAATCAATATTATCGAGACAACTTTGTTTTTCTTGTTTTATTTTAGCAACTACGTCTTCGGTGGAACTTAGATCTTGACTAAGTTCACTATGTTTTGCTTCTATTTTTCTCTCAACCTCCGAGATTTTGCTTTCTAATTCTCGAATTTTTTGTTGTTTAGTTTTTTCTAAGTCACTAATTTCTCTTTGAATATTTTTTTTTAATTGAGCGATTTCCGTCTGATATCTACTTATTGAATTGCCTAAGTCTTTATACTTTATCTCAAGATCTTTCACACTTTCTTCAACTTGAAAGAGATCATTTTTATTGATTGCACTTTTTAACCGATCAACTGAATTTTTGATTGCACTAGTATTATTATAGAAATCTGCTGTTTTATCATTTATTTTATATTTTCCGGTTTTAACTAATTCTTGGGGAGAGGATTCGATTTTTCTTTCTTTTTCTGCTTGGAGTTCTTTATTAAGAATTGCTAATTGTTTTTCCTCCTCACTAGTATCTACCTTTTTATTTCGAATTTTATCTGCTTCTTGTGAGCCTTTTTGGACCCAACGTTCACATAATTTAATAATTTGCTGACCATAGGAATCTAGAACTTCAATATCTTTCTGAGATATAAACTCGAAGATTTCAGGGCTGATTCTTGCCTGATTTATGCTTTTTGGTATGGGCCCTCCCTCTAATAGGAAGTACGGTTCATTAAATGAACTAATATTATACTGATTGAGGAAAAAGTTTTTAAAATAATCAACCTCGCTTGCACTAAATAAAGCTTCTTGTATTACTGTCCCTCTTTTAAAATTTTTTGATTTTTTTAAATAAGTGCTATTATAAGCTTGTAGTGAACTTAAAAATGACTCAGGATCAGCTCCAGTAACCACATTATCTGGGCTTGGGGGCACTTGCGAAAATTTCCCTGCATTTATTTTTTCTTGTTTATTCAAAAGATAACTACAAACGCAAGCGCGAGTTTCATTCAAGGGAATTAGTCGAACTGGCCAAAAAGAAACCGAAATTTTATTGATTTTACCGAGCTTCTTAAGCTTTTTCCCATATATATTAATGCATTCAATTAATCCCATTGCCATTTCATTGAGTAACGTAGCCTTTGAACGTGCTGGAATTACATTTCCTACATCGATTAAAAATGGAATTATCTTATCAATCATTGTAATATATCACATAGTTTTTCTATATTAAAACTTTAAATGTGTCAAATAAATAAATTTTTGGTTTTATTACTTTTTAGCATTAATAGAGGGATTTGTTATTTATATATAAGAAATAAAAAAACTTACTTTCTTGGGAAAAATAGCTTTAATTAAGGTTTTAGATGAAACGTTCACTATCGCATCTTTAATTATATAGTTAATCTCTTCAATATTTTTATCACCAAGCAAGAATTTGAAGAGGAAAGGTTCTGGGATTTTAAGATCATTAATTTCAGAATCTGGATACTCTGTTATGCTTTTGATTTTTATTATTTTTCCATTTTTAATCTCTAATCTAATTGTTTCTCGATAATTACTGATTCGGATGGATCTAGTTAGTTCTTTATAATCAGAATGTTTTAATCTGTTCTCAATAATTTCCTTAAAAAAACAGAAGAATTTTTTCAAATTTAGAATTTTTACCTGCCATCCGTAATCAGAAAGAAGGATACCTCCTAAAGATTTGATATAATTAAATAATGATGTATACTTACTTATAGTAAGTACTATCGTATCATTATCGCTGTAATTTCCCAAATTTTTGATGAATTGAAGTAGATTGTTCATTTCTTTGATTGATAAGTCTGGAGATAAGATTTCATAGTTTTTATTATCATAATTCATTCCTAAAGAGAAAAAATTTGTTGACACGCCATTTTCCTCAAATATATAGGTTGCTCTCACTTCAGAATCAAACTTATCATTTATATATTTGAATTTAAAACATTCGGAATTGAATTCACTGGATATAAAGAATTTCTTATTAAATTGTATATATTTTGATTTTATTAAAGCAATATCATCTAAGTTTGCCTTTCTAATCTGAAGTTCTCCGTATTTATTATTAGGAATTTTAGATGCTTGAATGATTATCTTTTCGTCAAGAGAGGAGGTAAATCCATATCCCAAATTACGGTAAAAATAAGGTATACCCCTAACAGCTGAAATTAGATAATTCTCTTGTTCCATGATCTTCTCATAAAGCTCATTTAAAATAATAATAAATCCTTTATTACGATAAGATTCTAACGTTCCAACAAATTCCATTTCACATACATGAAGATCTTTATTATTTATTTGCCAATCGATTGGAGATAAGCATAGAGATGATACAATATTACCCTCTTTGTTATCTATAATATATAACCAATAAATATCATCCCGTCGTGGATATTCTGATAAAATTCTTTTAAGATGATTTGCTATATTCTCTTCAGCATGTACTTTTCTATTGAAATTAATAATCGAATTTAACGATTCCTCACTCTTATCAGCAATATGAATACTGAATTGGTCATCAAGGTTTCTACTATATCCTTTTTTAAATTCCACCATTAAAACCGTATATTAGTCTTAATACTATTTCATAAGTAATCTTGCATTATCTATTAGTTTATTTATAATTAGTACTCTCAAATATTTTCTGTTGAAACTATAAATATCTCCAAAACAAAGTATTCAAATAAAACTTGAAGGAATAAAAATTATGACTTTTTTTAATTTCTCGCTTAAAGAAAAAGGTGCTGTGATAACAGGAGCAGCTTCAGGATTTGGTAAACAATTTGCTCTAGAACTCGCAAGGAGACAATCTGATATAATCTTAGTTG
>Ga0180438_10011165_pt1 | contig 10894 bp, 11 predicted proteins | sample SS_ome_12_FD_132455 | JGI IMG/M metagenome (GOLD analysis project Ga0180438, IMG submission 132455) | Hypersaline lake sediment archaeal communities from the Salton Sea, California, USA - SS_3_D_2 metaG | ecosystem: Environmental > Aquatic > Non-marine Saline and Alkaline > Hypersaline >... | reverse complement strand
CCTTGTACGTGGCGATCCCTTTGCCGTAGAAAGCGCCCTTTCCGTCATGCACATCCAACTCGCCCACGGCTATCGTGCCGCCCTTCTTGATGATCCTGCCCTCAGCGATCATTTCCCCTTCCTTAAAGGGGCGTAAGTAGTTGAGTTTCATCTCGATCGTGGAGAATCCGAGCTGGTGAGAGTCCTCCACCATGCCGAACAGGGCACAGGCGATGCAGGAGTCGGCGATACTCGCCATCACGCCCCCATGTCCTACGCCTCCGGCATGGGTCAATTCCTTTCTGAAGCGGATTCGGAGCTTGCTGTAGCCGGGTTTCAACTCCACGATTTCCATGCCCAGGAGTTGGTAGAAACCGCTCTGTTGGACGGCGGCAACCACTTGCTGCAGGTCCAGTGTGCCCGATAGGGAGTCCTCTTTGCTCATGGATTGTGCCTTCCTCAAGAATAGAGATATTCCTTGACCTTGCCGAGGACTATCGCGGGGATACTCTGCTTATCTTCCACGGCGAAGATGCTCACGTTCTTCCGTGGGGCCATGGAGTGGCGAAATGTCTTGACCGAGTCGTTGTCTCCGATGTGGACAGCCGTAACACGGTTGTCCCTTTCGTTGAACAGCTGGATCAGTGAGGCCAGGTTGGTGATCTGCATGTCGGTAATCAGGAAGATGTCTGGGACGTCATCTGTCTGAAGGGCCTAGATGTCGTCGATCTGCATTCGGGGCCCGCCCCCGAAGTAGTGACACTGGCTGCGGTATATGTCGAAGCGATGTTGCGTGTAGGGAAGGGTTCTACGTCCACCAACATGGGCATCGCTGAAGTTGTAGACGGCCACGCGCGCGTCGTTACGCAGATAAGCTTCGCACGCGCATGCTGCGCCCAGGACCGCGTGGGAGAGGTGACGTTTCGGGTTCGGCATGCTCCCGGACGAGTCGATCAGGATCAGGCAGTCGGGGATCTTCTCTTCCTCTCCGAAGACGTCGCCCTCTCTCCTCTTCCATACCTGGGTGATGCCCGGCATGATCTTGCCGAAGCTCGTCCAGGGATCGATATCCTGATAGGGTTTCCCGGCTTCCCAGGGAGAGTGATGGTGTGGATAGAGAGAACCGCTCTTCTTTGTGGGTGCCGTGCAGATCGGCAGCGAGTAGTTCTCGGCCAGTTTCATGTAGTAAAAGACATCGGCGTCGAGGGACTGGCCTGGCCCGAGGCCCATACCCTTCTGGTTCGGACCTGTGGCCTCCAGGATGTCCTCCTCGAAGTCCTCGACGATCTCCTTGAACTCGGCTGGTGATTCTGCCTCACGAGCCAGGTCCCTCAGGCCGCTGCTGACCTCTTGTGGCGAGTATTGCTGCAGATCGTGGTTTCCCATCGGGCTCGAGTCGTCCGATCCCTCGCGGTCTTCATCCTCTGTCAGGAGAGGCTGGATGACCTTGCTGAATCTCCGAATGCTTTCCCTCCATCGGTGTCGGTCGTGATAAGGAATGCGGGATAGCCTGCGCGAAATGCTTTCGTGCCCATCAATGCCCAGGTCGACTCCCCAGATCCTCTGATAGAGGGCGTGGATGGCCTCGTCGATCTCGTGCCTTTCGATGTGTCGATAGACCTCTGGTAGGGGGCTGTCCTTTTGACGCATCGCATATGTGTCGGCCACGACGTCCATGAAGTAGTCGGTCGCGAGTTGGGCCAGGCGGGACTCCTTGAGCGTCTTCTTGGCTTCAGCATAGAGCTGCATGTGTGTCAGGAAATCCCAGGGACAGGAGAGGTGGTGGGAGACGGCATGATCCAACAGCCCTTCCATGATCACGGCCTGCGGGAGACTCTCGGACATCTTCGCGACAAACTGTCTGGACAGGGAAATCTTCTTGTCCTTGATCTCCAGGGCCACTCGCGCTTGGCCATCGTTCCATTCGGGTGGAGGCAGTTCCGGGAACAGATGCCCTCGTCGGACTTTGGCCCAGACCTCCTGGAGGAGATCGTCGAAGTCTCGCATCACGCCCCTGCCTCTTCCTTCTTAACGAGTGATCTGGGAACGAGGAGTTTTCCCTTTTGGTAGATCTTCCCCCCAAAGAGCACCCGGTAGCCTGTGTTTCCGTAGAATTTGGTGCCTACACTCTTCACGATTCCGTCCACATGGCTTTCCCCACCGCGCATCCACTCTCCCGTGCTCTGCCCCACGTTGTGCACGACCCGGATCTCCCCCTTCATCATCCCAGCGCCGCACCAGTTACCTGTAGACCCTTCTACGAGCAAGGATCCTCCGAAAAGCCCTGCTCCCGTGAAATCTCCGACATCTCCCTGGAGGATGAGGGTTTTGCCTTCCGGAAGCTTGTAGCCCAGGAAGTGGAAGGTTCGTTCGTAGTCCTTCGGGCACAGCACGATATGATCCTCCTTGGCGCGATTCACCAGGGCGGAGATGTAGATCCCGGCTGGTCCGGATATCAGGTAGGGGATCTTGTTCGAGCTGTCCAGGAGTGCACAGAATTCATCGATGTCATCCGCATCGTAGTCGTAGCCGTCGACCCTCTTCACGGCGGCACCGTATGCCTTCTCGATCTTGCTCTCTTCCGCGAGCCATACCAGGTCCCTTACTTCCTCTTCCACGAGTTGCAGATAGCCCTGAACGAGGTGTCCCAGTGTTTCTTCTCTTTCTTTCACGATCCGGTCCAGGGGGAGTTCCTTCTGTCGGTAGGGGAAAACCCGGAAATCCAGGAAGGGATTCTTCATCGATCAAGAACCTCCTCACCCAAGTCTCTTCGGATCTCCCAGTAGAGGGGGTGGTCGCCCTCGCTCGGTTCGAGGGATTCCCCTTCAACGATACGGGAGGCGACAGCCAGTGCGCTCTTGATGTTCGGGGCCTGCTCGATGTAGCGTCTGTGCATCTCTCTGACAGCCTCCTTGGCCATGTAGATGGGCAAGGGATCCTCTCGGGATTCCTTTTCCCTTCGAGCCAATGCCTCCTCCTTCCATTGTATGCGGTGGGCCAGCGTGAAGGGCAGGATGGCCTTGAGGTGTTCCAACCCGACTTCCTCGTCCCCCAGAAACCATGCCAGCGCCTGTGCGAGGGTTCGGGCGCTGGTCGGAAAGCGATTGGAGATGCAGTTCCTCACAGCGTTGCACAGATAAGAGGTGAAGTGGCAACCTTCGACGCAGCCTTCGTGAAAGCGCCTCTGTCCGTAATGATAGCAGAAGGAAAGCTCGGACAGGACCAATCGAAGGAAGGCGTTGGTATCGAGATCCAACGGGATTTCGTTCATCTGTGAACGGATGCTTTCGCGATCGGATCGGGACAACGTCTCTAACTCGTGGCCACGGCGCAGTGCCTCCCCGAATTGATCGCACAGTCCATCCACCTGTTCTATTCGGCTTTCGTATGATTCCCGTTGATTCAGTACACGATGGAGGGTTCTTTCGAGCTCTTCGTTCCGCAGGCCCGCTCCGTTCGAGCCTGTCATGCCGATTTGAAAGGCCAGGTTCGGACCTGGGTGTTTGGATTCCACCATCACGTCGAACCGGTCTATGAGGGGGGCGATGATCGTATTGGTGCCTCCGTCCTGGTAGTTGGCGGTTGCGAAGAGACAGTATTCGGTGTTGATCACCGAATCGTTCAGATACTCCCAATTCCCGCGGTCGACACCATCCAGGATCATGCTCTGCTTGGTCTCGGGAAGTCGGTTGATCTCATCCACGATCTTGGTTGGCAGGAGGACGAAATGAGACCATACGACCACTTCTTCGCCCTGGTTGAGCCTGCCGAGATCCGGGCGGCCGATGATCTTCTCCTCGGTCTGTTCGGGGTGGCCGGAGACTTCACTGCCCCAGATCGTACCGAGGGGAACGCGGTACAAGAGAGAAGACACGTATTCCGCGGAGGTGGTCTTCCCCAGACCGGGCTCTCCGATGATCAGGGCCTTGCCTTGGCGAAGCCCGGTCAGGAGTGTCAGGAGGAGGGCGGAGTTGAAGGGCTCTCCCTTGATTTCCAGATCCGGTCGGCTGAAATAGAGGTTTTCTCCAATGTATCGATGGATACTGTGTACAGCCCCTCGAAGTCCGCCGTCTGTCTCGTTCGCCATTTCGACTCCAGGTTTCTATCGTTGGTTTTTGCTAACAGGACCTTCCGTAAGCTATAGTGCGCTACAGCAGCCCCTAATGGGTCGACAGGAAACTATCGCTGTGTTTCCCCAGGTAGAGCGAGCTGTTTGGTGCTGTCCCGAGTTCCGTCGGAGATTTGCGCCGGGCGACTTTGTAGGGGGAGGGGGAGACGGAGCGCAAGCAAAGCGGAGATGGAACTCGGGACAACACCAAACGCTAAGCCCCTCCAGAAACAGAGTGATGTTTCCTCGTCACCTCAATAGAAAAGGGTAAAGAACGGCCCGGCGTATGTCAAAGGCTGGCGTCGGGGTCTTGATGAGGAATAGAACCGAGATGTCCTTATGAACGTGCGTACCTCGCCTCCGTGCCGGGTTGAATTGGATGAAAGACTCCGTTATCCTCTTAGGGATCGGCCAAAAACCACAAGAGTGGGGCCTGCGTGATGAAATCCTGTCTGGTTCTTGTCCATTTTGTTCTTGTTTCCTTGTGCTTAGGAGGCTGCATCAGCTCCTATAATGTCCACATCATCAAGGTCCACGAGATGATCCAGGATATGGAAGCGATCGAGCTGGATGAACCGGAGAGTGCTTCGGAGCTTCCAGAGACCGGAATCCTCGTGAACAACAAGACGGACACAACCATTCAAGTGAAGATGAGGGGGCAGAAGGAACAGATCATTACGGTCCCGCCGAGCGGATCCGGTATGATGGCATTGGCCCCTGGGAGCTATCACTACAAGATCGCGGCTGAGGAGGCCACAAAGGGGAAGAAGTCGGAAGGGATCTACATAGACCTCAGGGGAACCAAGAGAATTGCCGCGAAGATCCTATACATTTACGACGTCTTCACGAAACAGGAAGTCGTCAAAGAGGGAGAGCTGGAACGACTGCGCTCTCGATAATGCACCCGAGCAACCAACAAGAATGAATCACCTCCAGAGCATGTTGAATTTCATCCGATCCAAGGAGGGACTGATCCTCTCTTTCCTCCTCCATGCACTCGTTCTGATCATCTTCATGTACACCACGTATTACATCCCCAAGCTCAACGAAGAGAGGGCCGCGGCCTCGATTCTGTTCCAGGATGAAGGCGGCACCGCCAATCGTCTGAAATACCAGGACAGGAGCCTCGTGGACAAGATGAGACAGAGGGAGGACACCCTGTACCCTCATCCTGAGGTCGAACACTTCCCGGATCTTCCGAAGATCGAGTTCCAGATCGACCCGGCACTCCGGCAGGAGTTGGATCTGATCCGGGTCGACACGATGGACCGGAGTTTCTCGAACTTCGCCGTGAATCGTCAGCCTTTGTACACGGGGGAGCAAGAGCTTGCCGGCTCCTTTGCAAAACACGTCCGGAGAATGCGGAAGAAGGGGCTCGATATCGTCTTTGTCTTCGACTCCACCGGGAGTATGGGACTGTACGTGGAACACGTCAAGAAGAAGATAAGGGGTCTCGTCCGTGCGATCCGGAAACTGGTCCCGGCTGCGAGAGTTGGGTTGGTGACTTATCGTGACGTAGGCATGGATTTCGTGACCCGGGCCGTTCAGCTCACCCATGGAACACGGGCCCTCGAGTTCTTTCTCGAGGAGACAAACTATGAAGGGGGAGGGGACCGAGAAGAGGCGGTCCATGAAGGCCTTCGGGTGGCCATCGAGGAACTGAACTGGAAGAAGGACTCCATCAAGGTGATTGTACTGATCGGGGATGCGCCCCCACATGCAGGAGATGTGGAAAAGGCCGGTCGCCTGGTCAAGAGATTTCGCGACAAGATGGGGGGGACACTGGCGGCAGTGGACACGAACCGTCCGATTCCGTTGAAGGGGCAGTACCATGGTTGTCCCCCCGAGGCGACCATACCGTGTGACATCATTCTTCACGAGAAATTGATGGCAGAGTTCAGGCTTTTTGCAGAGTTGGGCGGAGGGGACTGCATTCGATTCAACGAAATGGAAAGAATGAACGAGATGATGGTCATGCTCATTTTTGGGTCGGACTGGAAGGAATATTTGGACGTTTTCATCAGGAATCTGTAGGGAGTTCTCATTAGGAAGGGAGGCACGATAGATGAATCGGTGGCATATCTATACAATGGGTCTCGTAATTGCACTTCTGACAGGCGCAGCCCTTTCGAGTGCTCAGGTAGAGGGCGTGGAAGAGAACGAGATCGGCATTGTCGAGGAAGAAGAAACGGTTGCAGAGATGCCTGCCCCGGAGGATGAAGGCGTCGACGCGCTGCTCATGGACGAAGAGATGACCATGTTCGAGCTCATCATGAAAGGGGGTGTGGTCGGCGGGTTGATCATCCTTCTGTCGTGCGTAGCGATGGGGTTGGTGATCGACTATGCGATCACGATCAGGCGGGTCAAACTGGCACCAGCGGAGGACATAGGTCTCTTCAAGGATCTCGTAGAGAAAAATGACTTGGGTCAGGTAAAGGAGTTGGCGAAGACAAAGCCGACCTTCCTGTCCGACGTGCTGACGGCCGGGCTGGAAGAAATCGATCTCGGTTATCCGGCCATGATCAAAGCCATGGAAGACAAGGCCGAGGCCCAGAGTGCCCGATTGGCCCGGAGGATCGAACACCTGAACGTGATCGGTAACATATCGCCTATGATGGGTCTCTTGGGAACCGTTATCGGCATGCTTCGTTGCTTCAACGAAATCTCACAGGTCAGCGGTTCAATCGACCCCAAGCTGCTGGCCGCCGGAATCTTCGAAGCCCTTGTTACAACCTGCCTGGGTCTGATTGTGGCTATACCGACCCTGTACTTCTACGCCATCTTCCGTAATCGCCTGGATGAACTGACCGGAGAGGCCTCGGTCGCAGCAGAGCAGATCGTTGCTTCCTTCAAATCGGACGGCAACCGGAAAGGGGCCTGATTGTGAGAGCCTTCCGGAAAAGGGAGTGGGCTTCCTTTGTGGTCAACATGACGCCTCTGATCGACGTGGTCTTTCTGATCATCATCTTCTTCATCATGATCATGAGCTTTTATGAGTTCCTGCCCAAGAACGTGGTCCTGCCGAACGCGGATGAGGCAAAGCCGAGCACAAAGATGAAGGAATGTTCCATCACCGTTACAGCGGAAGAGTACATTATTCTGGGCACCCAAAGGGTTCATTTGTCCGACCTGGAACAGATTCTTCGTGTACAGTTCCCGGATCCGCGAGAGCACACGGTCGAGCTCAGGGGAGACCAGAACGCACCTTACGAGGTTCTCCAAAAGGTCCTGCAGAAGATCGCTCAAGCAGGCATCAGCCGTATTCATTTTGCCACCAGAACTCCGTACGAACGAGAGTTGACGGATGAAGGTCCCGACGAAAGCGACGAGTAGCGGCCGCAGGCTCGCGATCATGATGACACCGCTGATCGATGTCATCTTCCTGCTCATGATCTTCTTCATCATGACGCTGAACTTCCTCGTGCCCGAAGGGATATTGGAAAACCGGCTGCCTGATACGCAGAGTGAGGTAAGACCGGATCGGGAAAAGGACTGGGAAGTTGTCAGGATCCATGTGGCCAGAGGCAAGGACGGGCCCCAGATCTATCTGCAGGAAAGGATCGTCTCGGGTCTCCCGGACCTTCTCCGAAACCTGCATCGCCTTCCCCGGGATGTCATCGTGGTGATCGAGCCGGAGCCCAAGGTGGCGTACAAGCATGTGATCAGCGTATTCAACACGTGTGTCAAGGCGAAAAAAACGAACATTTCCTTTACCATACCCCGCGGAAACGGTGCACAGGGGGAAGACTGACCCCCCAGGGTTCTTCTGAATGCGTAGATTTTGTCCTGTGACGACCAGGGTCGCGTTGATTCTTCTGGTTGGGCAAGCCTTTCTTCTTCCCCGTCCGGTGGTTTACGGGGCCCCCCCTGCTTCCGCTGCCAGCGCGGTGGATGTCTCAAAGATTGCATCCATAGGGGCCATGAGCGAGTGGCTCGACGATTTGTACGAGGAGGGCCTCCTGGCCAAGGGGCAGCATCGATTCACCCTGGAAAACCAGGAGGGGATACTCAAGAAGGCGGGGGAATCGATCAGCAAGATCCTTGAACTGGAGAAACGTGCCAATCTGGCGAACCACAAGGTGTCGGATGCGTTCAGGGCCGCTTTTGAGAAGAACGAAGAGATCCTTCGGCTCATCATACAATCGAATGAGGAGGTGATTGAAGAGCTTCAAGAAGAAGAGCTGGACGAGGTGGAGGACACCCAGGGGTTCCTCGACTCCCCGGAGTGGCAGATGCCACACCGCCTCATCTCCCTTTCCAGGTACTGGATGAGTTGGAGCCGCTATTACCGTAGCTTTCTCTACCCGGAAGGGAACCCCGAGGCGGGTAGCCTCTTGCGTGAGGCGATCGGGGCGTTCTCTCTTACACTCTTCGATATCGAGGATCAAACGATCGTCGCAAAGAGTCTGTTCGGTCGCGCCCTTTGCCTCAAGGAACTGAAGAAGTACGAAAAGGCGGCAGCAGATTTCGATTCCATCACCAAGCACGTAAGGCACAACGATCCGCTGTACATGTGGAGCCTTTATGAACAGGCTTTGATCGCCTACCGACTGGGGGAGTATGAGGCAGCGCTGGCGCACCTGGACAAGCTCGAAACCGGACTCGAGGCGAAGACGGTCTCCGATGTGTTGGGGAACGAGCACAAGCGATTGAGGGAGAGGGTGATCCTCGAGCCCCGGGTAACGGCCCTTCTCGAAGAGCTCGACAAGGCGGGGGACAAGACCGGTGCATCTGCAAGAAGGTTGTCTCTCGACGCGCACAGAGGCTTGAAAAGGCTTTCCAGGTTTGATGCAGCACACGCCACCAAACTCTATCGACTGGTCGCGGACTACCCCGCCTTCTTCTCCGCAGCGTCCTATGAGGACCTCGGGGCGATCGGGAACCTGGCCCTGGCCGATAGCCGCTTCAAAGAGGGGAAGTACGAAGATGCCGTGAAGCGTTACCGGTCGCTTTGGACATCTTCCGACCTTTACATACGAAGACGGATGGACGATGTCTATTTCCGATCCGGCTATGCCTATTGCCAAATCGGACGTTGGAAAGCTGCTCTTTCCTGTTTTGACGAGCTCTATCAAAAATACCCAAGGTCCAAGCTCGTCGGAAAAGCGGTCTGTCTGGAGTATGTGGCGGCAGCGGGCAGGTACAAGCGGAGTGCAGGGCAGTCGAACTATTCCCGGTACATAGCCTCGGCGAAGCGATATCTGAAGGAATGCCCGAATCCCAGAGACAAGGACGGGGCACACTTTCTCCTCGGGAAGGATTACCACAAGAAGGGAAGAGCCGGGGAGGCACGAAAGGAATTCACTGCTATTGCGGAGGATTCCCCTCACTATTGGCCGGCCATGTATTATGTGGTGAAAGCGGATGTGGAGGAACTGGAGGCACGAAAGAAGAAGGGAGGAAGTGGATCGGCAGGCGCGAAGAAACTCTATCAGAACCTCCAGTCGCAGTTCACGAGGTTCCAGGGACTCGCGCACAAAGAGAGGGTCACGCCAGGTGTTCGAGAGGTCTCCCCTCACATGACGATTCTTCAAGCCAGGTTGTTCAGGTGTGCTCCGGAGGAATCCTGTAGCAAGGTTACCAGGACCCTTGAGGGTTTCGAAAAGCGATTCCCCAAGAACCGGCCCCTCTGGCTGAAGGCGATGGACCTGAGGTTGGAGTGTTACGAAGAGAATCAGGAGATAGACTCCTCGAAAGAGCAGATCCTGTACCTGTCCCAGGAATACCCCGTCGATGAGAGTCTTTGGGATTTCCTGGGAGAGTGGGCCGAGAGATGGGATGAAAGAGCAAAGGGATTGAGAGAAGACGGAGATCGTGCTCTTGGCGACGCCTATGCGGATCTGTCGTTGACGATCTACACGGAGATGTCCGATATCGCTTCAGAACAGACACGGTATGGGAAGTACCTTGATGCCATCCAGATCAGAATGGGAGAGATCTTACTGGCTCTGGACCAGACGGATAGGGCAGGGCAGATCTATGAAGAGGTATTGAAAAGAACGCCCGACTCAGCGGAAGCACTCTACCGACTCGGCGGGATCTACGAAGGGCAGGGGCGATGGGATGCGGCCCTCGAGGTCTGGCGTAAATACTCGAGGGGGATCGAGTCGGGTAGCGAGCCTTGGTTTAAATGCAGATACCGAATCGCGATGGCCCACAGCCATATGGGGAGGGCGAGTGAGGCCTGCGAAGTGATCAACATGATTCGGGTGCTCCACCCTGACATACAGGATGCGGAGGTGAAGGAGAAGCTTCTGAACCTGGAAGAAGAGGTGTGTAGGAAGGTCGATTGAAGCAATGAAGGGGGGTCTGGAATAACGAGATGGGATCAGTGAGCCGCGCCGTCCCCTACATCGGGGGGTCAGCTGCGGATTCGTGTTCTTTGATAGATGCCTCGATTTGTCTTCTCAGGTCCTTGGTGTGGTCAAGGATCTGTATCCCCACACGAAACATGAAAGGAGCCTCCTCGGCATTCCGGTCGTACCAGACGACCTTTCCGTGCAGGGAGAGGTCTTCCCCTCGGTTGGGGATTCTGATTTCCAGAAGACACTGCTCTGACGTGGTGGGCGTTGGATGAAAGACGTGAAAACGATCTGACTGAATGGCGTTCGTGAGCAACGCCAGCCCATGTTGGGAAAGATCGTTGATCCGTCCTGGCAGGAAGGAAGAGGCGGTGTCAGGGCAGGACGGGAGATAGATTCGGAACTGAACAGGGAGGTCCAATCCCTCCCTTCGCGACTGGCGGCGTTCTCTTATGAAGCGCATCATCGTCAGTTATCCATTTCTGAAACGGTCGTTGCTCTGTCT
>Ga0180438_10011164_pt1 | contig 10896 bp, 11 predicted proteins | sample SS_ome_12_FD_132455 | JGI IMG/M metagenome (GOLD analysis project Ga0180438, IMG submission 132455) | Hypersaline lake sediment archaeal communities from the Salton Sea, California, USA - SS_3_D_2 metaG | ecosystem: Environmental > Aquatic > Non-marine Saline and Alkaline > Hypersaline >... | reverse complement strand
TTGTTATCGGTATACTGTCCCCGTATTTGTTATTTCAGGCTGGCCTGCTTGGCGGCCAGCTTCTCCAGAGCCGCCTCGTTTTTCTGCACTTCCCGCGACAGCTGCCTTTCGGTGCGGCTGACTTCCCTGAGCTCGCTCTTGACGCTCTTGAGTTCATCCTGGAGCGCTTTCAGCTTTTGCCGGTAGGCGGTCTCGGCGGCGGATATGGTTTTCTTCTTGCGTTTTTTCACCACCGGGTTGATCGCGGCTTCCTCGCGCTTTTTCTGCTTTGGCGCAGCCTTGTACTTGTCGCTGACCTGCGTGCGAATCACTTCGGGTTTGCCGGCGCCGGTTTTGGTGGCAGGCTGCTGCTGAGTGATCGGCTGCAGCTTGATGCGCGAGGAACGCATGCCGCGCAGCGCCGACTTGATGCGCTTCCTGATTTCCTCGACCGTACCCTGGCCGTCGATCAGGTGCAGGTTGCCCTTGCCGTTGTAGTAGGCGGAAAGCGGCTGCGTGTGGGTTTCGTACACGCGCAGGCGCCGGTCGATGGTTTCCTCGTTGTCATCCGAGCGGTGGTGCAGGGAGCCGCCGCAGTTGTCGCACTGGGAATCGATCGCGGGCGGGTTGGTGAATGAGTTGAACAGCGTGCCGCACGACAGGCAGGTCAGGCGGCCGACCATGCGCTGCATCAGCAGGTCGAAATCGACGTCGATCTGGAGAACCGCATCGATCGGCCGGCCCAGGGTGGCGAGCATCTTGTCCAGGGTCTCCGCCTGCTCCAGGTTGCGCGGGAATCCATCCATGATGAAGCCGTTTTCGGCGTCCGGACGCATGATTCGCTCGCGGATCATGCCGATCACGATATCATTGGGCACCAGCTGGCCGGCATCCATCACGGCCTTGGCCTGTCTGCCGAGCGGCGTCTGGGCCGCAACGGCCGCCCGCAGCAGATCGCCGGTGGAAATCTGCGGTATATTGTACTTTTCGGTCAGAAATTTCGCCTGTGTGCCTTTGCCGGAGCCGGGAGGCCCGATCAAAACCAGTCTCATTTGTTACTCCACCTTGCCCTTTGGAAAAATAATCCGGGGATTCTATCGATTGTTCAGCGATTGTCGAGCAAAACATGAATTATCCCGCCTAAATCGTTATAAAGCCGATATAATTCGTACTAAATCTGCAGCCAGAACAGGTTGGTTTTCGGCGCTGCGGTCCCGCATGAAACCGGGGAAGCCGTTTTTGGTGCTGCTTTTACCGAGACTGGAGGGGCCTGGAAAGCCGACAAACGTGGGGCCAGGACAAGGGCCTGGCGTCATACCCGCGGAAGCGGGTATATCCTAACCAGTTGAAATACAAGTGAATAATAAGTAGCAGGCTCCCGCGTTCGCGGGAACGGCGGTTACGCGGGCCGGCAGTGAGTCCCAGGGGAATGCTCCAACCAGTGTTTGTTAATTTTACGTGGCGACCTCGCCTTTGATGCGAACAGGATTCCGTTGTGCGTAGGTCTTTTGTAACCGACCACTCAGAAGTGTCCAGGCTGTTCAAGGCGCGTGCCATTGTCGCCGGCGTCTTCAGTTTCCTGTTGATCACGGCCCTGCTGGTGCGGCTGGGCTGGCTGCAGATCGTCGAATATGCGCATTTCGCGGGCCTGTCAAAGGAAAACCGGGTGCGCCTGATGGCGCTGCCGCCGAACCGGGGGCTGATCTACGACCGCAACGGCGTGATTCTGGCCGAGAACCGCCCCACCTACCACCTTGAGCTGATCCCGGAGCAGATCGAGGACATGGACGCAACGCTGCAGGGCCTCGGCGAGATCGTTAGCGTCAGCGAACAGGATATCGAGCAGTTTCAGAATGCGATGCGCACGCACCGCCCGTTCGAGAGCATTTCGCTCAGAACGCGCCTCAGCGAAGACGAGGTGGCCCGCCTGTCGGTGAACCGTCATCGTTTCCCTGGTGTCGACATCGAAGCGCGCCTGAGCCGGCATTACCCCCAGGGCAAGACCACGGCGCACGCTGTGGGCTATGTCGGTCGCATCAGCGAGAAGGAGCTCAATATCATCGATGTCAGCAACTACCGCGGTACCACCCACATCGGCAAGACAGGGCTGGAGAAGTATTACGAGGAAGAGCTGCACGGTATCGTCGGCCAGCAAAATGTCGAAGTCAATGCCGAGGGGCGCATCCTCCGGGTGATCGACAAGATTCCGCCGCTGCCGGGCAACAACCTGGTGCTGAACCTGGACATGAAGCTGCAGCTGACTGCCGAACAGCAGCTGGGTGATTTTGCCGGCGCCATAATCGTGATGAAGCCGAAAACCGGCGCCGTGCTCGCCTTTGTAAGCGAGCCGGCCTACGATCCCAACCTGTTTGTACACGGAATCAGCGTGAAGGATTACAAGGCACTGCGCGAAGGCGACTACAAGCCCCTGTTCAACCGGGCGCTGTTCGGGCAGTACCCGCCCGGTTCGACTTTCAAGCCTTTCCTCGGCCTGGCGGCGATCGACTCCAAGGTGATCGGGCATCGGCAGTCGATGTTCTGCAAGGGCTACTACACGCTGCCCAACGACCCGGACCACCGTTACCGCGACTGGAAAAAGCAGGGCCACGGCATGGTTGATCTCGGCAACGCGATGGAGCAGTCCTGCGATGTGTATTTCTACGAAATTGCCAACCGCATGGGCATCAACCGCATGCATGATTACCTGCGTGAATTCGGTTTTGGCGACAAGACCGGCATCGACCTGTTTGGCGAACGCTCGGGCCTGCTGCCGTCGAGGGAATGGAAGCGCCGGGTGCACGGCAAGATCTGGTATCCGGGCGAAACCCTGATCGCCGGCATCGGTCAGGGGTACATGCTGGCGACGCCGCTGCAGCTCGCGGTGGCGACCTCGGCTCTGGCGAACAAGGGCAAGAGGGTTCAGCCGCGCCTGTTGAAGGAAATGCGTGATTCCGATGGAGAGATCACGGCTATGGCGGTGCCCTCGAGTTCCTGGATCGAACTCGGCCGCGAGGACCGCTGGGATCACATGCACAAGGCCATGCACCGCGTCCTGCGCGGCAAGTTGGGCACGGCCCGCGCCACCGGCTGGAAACTCAAGGGCTATGAGATGGCGGGCAAGACCGGGACAGCGCAGGTGTTTGGTATCGCCCAGGACGAAGAGTACGATGCCGAAACCGTGGCCAGAAAACTCCGGGACCATGCGCTGTTCATCGCGTTTGCGCCGCTCGAGGACCCCGAGATCGTGGTTGCGATCGTGGAAGAAAATGGCGAGCACGGCAGCGCGGTTGCGCCGATCGCCAAGGCCATCATGGACCAGTACCTTCTAACAGAAGTTGCGGAATTGACCGAAGATGCCAAGTAACTACCAGTTCGACACGGAATATCAAAGCCGCTTTACGCGGGTGCTCCAGTTCATTCGCATCGACCCGGTGCTGCTGTTCGGGCTGTTGATGCTGACCCTGGCGGGACTCGGCATTCTCTACAGTGCGGGCGACCAGTCGACCGAGTTGATGCAGAAGCAGGTGGTGCGGCTGTCGCTCGCGTTCCTGGTGATGCTGATAGTGGCGCAGATTCCACCGCGCACGCTGTATTTGTGGACGCCCTGGGTGTTTCTGGCCGGCGTGATCCTGCTGTTGATGGTGTTTTTCGCCGGGGAAGTCGGCAAGGGGGCGCAGCGCTGGCTCAAGATCGGCGTGCGTTTCCAGCCGTCCGAAATCATGAAACTCGCAACGCCCCTCATGCTGGCCTGGTACCTGTCAGAGCGCCCGTTGCCGCCCGGTTTCCGTTCACTGGTGATTTCATCGGGACTGGTCCTGGTGCCGACCATCATGATCGCCATGCAGCCGGACCTGGGTACGGCGCTGCTGGTCGCGGCCGCCGGTTTCTTCGTGGTTTTTTTCGCCGGCATTCGCTGGAGCGTGCTGATCGGATCGGGACTGGCTCTGCTCGCGTTTATCCCCTTGTTATGGCAGGTCATGCACGATTACCAGCGCCGTCGCGTACTGACCCTGCTGGATCCGGAAAGCGATCCCCTGGGCGCCGGTTATCATATTATCCAGTCGAAAATCGCGATCGGTTCCGGCGGTCTCTACGGCAAGGGCTGGTTGAACGGCACCCAGTCGCAGCTCGATTTTCTGCCGGAGCGATCCACCGATTTTATTTTCGCGGTGTTCGCGGAAGAATTTGGTATGATGGGCGCTGTTGTGCTTTTGTCGCTGTATGCCTTCATTATCTGGCGCGGACTTTATATTGCCGACCACGCCCAGGATAATTTCAGTCGCTTGCTGGCAGGCAGCCTGAGTATGACCTTTTTCGTATACCTGTTTGTTAACGTGGGGATGGTCTCCGGTATTCTGCCTGTCGTCGGAGTGCCGCTGCCCCTGGTGAGTTACGGCGGCACATCCCTGGTAACGCTGATGGCTGCATTTGGTATGCTGATGTCGATAAACTCTCATCGACGATTGTTGTCTAGATAAAAATAATAATAATCACAAGCTGGATCCATGAATCAAGTTACATCTCTTATTGCGCTGGTGCTGCTCCTTGTTTCGCTGAACGCCTGGGCCGATTACAGTCGGCGTGACGATGTTCAGCAGTTCATAGACGAAATGGTTGAACGGCATGGTTATGATCGCGAACAGCTGGTGAAAAAGTTCGCCCGCGCCGAACGCCTGGACGGTGTTCTTGAGTCGATCGCGAAACCGGCCGAGAAAGTACTGACCTGGAAAGAGTACAGGCCCATCTTCATTTCGGCGAAACGCATCGACAGGGGCAATGAATTCCTGCGGCAGAACCGGGAAACCCTGGAGCGCGCCGAACAGGAATACGGCGTTCCGCCTGAAATCATCACCGCGATCATCGGTGTCGAAACCTACTACGGCAGGCTTACCGGCAAGACGCCCGTGTTCGACTCGCTGGTCACTCTTGGGTTCGACTACCCGCCGCGTTCGCAGTTTTTCCTGAGTGAACTCGAGCAGTTCCTGCTGCTGACGCAGGAAGAGGATATCGACGAGAAGTCCGTCCGCGGCTCATATGCAGGCGCGATGGGTATGCCGCAGTTCATTTCCAGCAGCTACCGTCATTATGCCGTTGATTTCGACGGAGACGGCAAACGCGATCTGTTGAACAGCACCGAAGACGCGATCGGCAGCGTTGCCAATTATTTCAAGGTCCACGGCTGGAAGACGGGAGGGGACGTGGTCATCCCGGCGCGCGTAAACGGGCAAATAGAAGAGACCAGGAGCAGGCTCAAGCCGCACACCAGTATTTCCGAGCTGAGCAGGCAGGGCGTTGTCCCGAAGGCGCGCATCAGCGAGGACCTGGATGCGACAGTGATTACGCTGAAGGGGAAAAACGGCAAGGAGTACTGGCTGGGACTGGATAACTTTTATGTCATAACGCGCTACAATCACAGTGCGATGTATGCGATGGCTGTCTATCAGTTGAGCCGGGAATTCGATAAACAGAAATGATGCATGACGTGAAATCACAAAAACACCTGCTGCCGCTGCTGCTGTTGTCGGCGCTGACCACCGCCTGCAGTGTCAAGGACGGCGCGCCCGACAAAAAATACAGCAAGCAGTGGGACGAAATACCCGACGCGGTCCCCAGGGAAGAAGCCAAAAGCAAGTACGGCAATCCGCCTTCCTATGAAGTCTTCGGCAAACGCTACTACGTGATGGACAGCAGCGAGGGCTTCAAGCAGAAGGGCCTGGCATCGTGGTACGGAACCAAGTTTCATGGCCAGCGCGCTTCCAGCGGCGAAACCTACAACATGTACGCAATGACGGCGGCGCACAAGACGCTTCCGCTGCCGACCTATGTCGAAGTAACGAATCTGAAGAATGGCCGCAAGGCTGTTGTCAAGGTGAACGACAGGGGGCCGTTCCACGAAGGGCGGATCATCGACCTGTCCTATGCGGCCGCAACCAAGCTGGATGTGGTTGCAACGGGCACCGCACCCGTGGAGATCCGCGTGGTCAATGAAAAGGGCGAGCCGGCTGTGGCCATGGATGACAAGTATATCGACGAAAACGGCAAGCTCTACGTCCAGATCGCCGCGTTCAGTACCGAAGAGAACGCGCTTAGAATGATCGAAGACCTGCGTGACAAGCGATTCCACAGCGTGCGCATCCATGTCGACAACAACGAGGGAAAACTGCTCTACCGGGTGCGCATAGGACCGGTGCCTACCGATCACGTGGCTGAGCAGGTGCTGGCGCAATTGAAAGAAATCAATTTGAACAATGCAAAAATTATCAGATACAACTAGGCAGATGAAAATACTAAAAGATACTACGATTTCGTTATTGACCGTTTTTTCCTTTCTTGTTTTATTCGCTACCGCCGCCGGCGCGGCAGTTCCGATACCGGCGCCGCCGCAGGTTTCAGCAAAAAACTTCATCCTGGTCGACGCGAACAGCGGTCGCGTGCTGGCTGAAAAAGATGCGGATGCCCAGATCGAGCCTGCCAGCATTACCAAGCTGATGACATCGTACGTGATCTACAACGAACTCGAGGCCGGGCGCCTGAGCATGGACGACCTGGTAACGATCAGCGAGAAAGCCTGGCGCATGGGCGGGTCGCGCATGTACGTCGAGGTGGACAAGCAGGTCAGCGTGTATGACCTGATGAAAGGGCTGATAATCCAGTCGGGCAACGATGCGACGGTTGCGCTGGCCGAGCATATCGCGGGCACCGAGCAGGCGTTCGTGGACCTGATGAATCAGTATGCGTCGAAACTCGGCATGACCAATACCCATTTCGTGAACAGCACCGGCTGGCCGGCCGAAGGCCACCTGACCTCGGCGCGCGACATCGCCACGCTGTCCGTGGCCGTGATCCGGGAATTCCCGGATCACTATGCCTGGTACAAGGAAAAGGTGTTTACCTACAACAACATCAAGCAGTATAACCGCAACAAGCTGCTGTGGAGCGACGCCAGCGTCGACGGCATCAAGACCGGGCACACCGAGTCGGCCGGCTATTGCCTCGCGGCATCCGCGGTTCGGGAGAACATGCGCCTGGTGTCGGTGGTACTGAATACGGAAAGCGAAAAAGCCAGGGCCAGCGTGAGCCAGTCCCTGCTGAACTACGGTTTCCGCTTCTTCGAAACCCACCGGCTGTACGCGGCCGGCGAAGTGCTGAACCGTTCCCGTGTCTGGAAGGGCGACAGCGAGAAAGTCTCGCTCGGCCTGCTCGAGGACCTGTATATCACCATACCTCGCGGTTCCTACGGCCAGCTTGAGGCGGTGATGGACGTGGACGCCAACATCGAGGCGCCGCTGGACAAGGGGTCGCAGCACGGAGCGGTTCGCGTTAACCTTGCGGAAGAGGAAATACTGCAGGCGCCGCTGGTCGCGCTTGAGTCGGTCAGCGAAGGCAGTATCTTCCAGATTGCAAAGGATCATATCCTGCAGTTGTTCAACTGAGCCCGGCCCGGCCGTTTCCTTTAAAGGCAGCAAGCGTGGCAACAACGGAAGCCGTCGTTTACCTCAACGGTGAGTACCTGCCCCGGTCCCGGGCCTGCGTGTCCGTGCTCGATCGCGGATTTCTGTTCGGCGATGGTGTCTACGAGGTGATACCGGTGTTCGGCGGCAAGCCTTTACGGCAGACCGAGCACCTGGACCGTTTGCAACGAAGCATGGACAGGGTGTCGTTGACGAATCCGCTGTCGCGTGACGAGTGGGGCAGCGTTTTTCAGCGCCTGCTGCAGGACAATCCCGGCGATGATCGCTCGATATACCTGCAGGTCACGCGCGGTGCAGCACCGGTACGCGACCTGTCGCTCGAATCGGACATTACGCCCACGGTATTCGTCATGGTCAACGATATCAAGCCGGTGGATTATGACAGGCTGGAAAGCGGCATCGAGGCGATCACGGTGGAGGATTTTCGCTGGCGCGCCTGCGACATCAAGTCGGTGTCACTGATAGCAAATGTAATGGTCAGGCTTCAAGCGAATGCGAGGAACGTTATGGACGCGGTCATGGTGCGCGACGGCCTGGTGACCGAGGGCACGGCGAGCAATATCTTCGTCGTTCACGGTGGCGTTGTTTCGACACCGCCGAAGAGCGAATGCCTGCTGCCCGGCATCACGCGCGACCTGGTTATCGAGCTGGCGCAGGCGAACGGCATCAGGGTCGAGCAGCGCGAGATCAGGCAGCAGGAGCTGCAGACCGCCGACGAGATCTGGCTGACGAGTTCGACGCGGGAAATAGCGCCGGTGGTGAAACTCGATGACCATGTTGTCGGCGAGGGTGTTGCCGGAGAGTACTGGAAAAAGGTCATCGCAATATACCAGGATTACAAGCGAGAGCTGCGGAATGGCTGATTCGACACCCGAAGACGAAGAGAGTCCGCTCAAGTTTCCCTGCGAGTTTCCTATCAAGGCCATGGGCAGGGCCACGCCCGAGCTCGAGATCGCGGTGCTCGAAATCATGAACCGCCACGTGCCCGATCTTGGCGAAGGCGCGGTCAAGACGCGAAAGAGCCGAAACGGCAATTACCTGTCGATCACGGTCACCATTCAGGCGCGCAGCCGTGAGCAGCTTGATGCCATTTACATGGAGCTCACGTCCTGTGAGCACATCGTGTTCTCGATCTGATCCCGTTATTTGTCCCATATATACATGTCGTTGATCGTGCGCGAACTCGGGCTGCAGCCTTATCAGAAGGTCTGGCAGGACATGCAGGCATTCACCGATCGACGCAGCGCCTCCACGCCCGATGAGCTCTGGCTCCTTCAGCACCCCCCGGTGTACACGCTCGGCAAGAACGCGAAAGCCGAACATGTTCTCGATCCGGGCGATATCCCGGTGGTCAAATCCGATCGCGGCGGCCAGGTGACCTACCACGGTCCCGGTCAGCTTGTCGTCTATGTGCTGCTCGATCTGAACCGGAAGAAAATCGGCGTGCGCGAACTGGTCACGCGCATCGAAAACAGCGTCATCGAGCTGCTGGGCGAATACGGTATTCGTGCGAATGCGAGAAAGGACGCGCCCGGCGTTTACGTCGACGACCGGAAGATCGCGGCGCTGGGGCTGCGCGTTCGCAGGGGCTGCAGCTTTCACGGGCTCGCGTTCAACGTGGACATGAACCTGGAGCCGTTCTCGCGGATTAATCCCTGCGGTTACCGGGGCCTGGAGGTCACACAGCTGTCGGACCTGGTCGCCGTGGCCGATCCCGCCGCGGTCGCGGGGGAGCTGGTGTCTCATCTGCGGCGGCAGTTGCGGTAAGATACGGCCATGTCACAGAATCATGAAACGAAGCCGGGCCGCTCCGCCCAGGGCGGGAGCCACAGGGTGCAGCAGGGCGTCAAACAAAAGGGCGCCGAGAAGGTTGCGCGTATACCGGTCAAGGTGGACCCGGGTGCCGGGCGATTACGCAAACCGGCGTGGATCCGCGCAAAGTCGCCTTTTCATCCAAATGTAAAAAAGCTCAAGGCCGTGTTGCGCGAGCAGAAGCTGCACACGGTCTGCGAGGAAGCGGCCTGCCCGAACCTCGGCGAATGTTTCGGCAAGGGCACGGCGACTTTCATGATCATGGGCGATATCTGCACCCGCCGCTGTCCGTTCTGTGACGTAGGCCACGGGCGTCCGCTGCCTCTGGACAAGGATGAGCCGGTCAAGCTGGCGAATACCATCAGGGCGATGGGCCTGAACTACGTTGTGATTACCTCGGTCGACCGTGATGATCTGCGTGACGGCGGCGCATCGCACTTCGTTGAATGCATACAGCAGGTGCGCGGCAGGAATCCAGGGATCGAAATCGAAATCCTGGTGCCTGATTTCAGGGGGCGCATGGAAGTCGCGCTCGATGTCATGCACCGCTATCCGCCGGACGTGTTCAATCATAACCTCGAAACCGTGCCGCGATTGTACCGGGAGTGCCGTCCCGGCTCGGATTACCGGTGGTCGCTGGATTTGTTGAAGCGCTTCAGCCAGGCGCAGCCGGACGTGCCCACAAAGTCCGGCCTGATGCTCGGCCTTGGTGAAGAACTGGACGAGGTTGTCGAAGTCATGCGTGACCTGCGCGAGCACGACGTGGAGATGCTGACACTGGGCCAGTACCTGCAGCCAAGCAGGCACCACCTGGCGGTGCGGCGTTTTGTAACGCCCGGGGAATTCGATGACCTGTATCGTACGGCCATGGACATGGGTTTCAGGCACGTTGCCAGCGGCCCCATGGTCAGATCATCCTACCATGCGGACCTGCAGGCGCACGGCGAGTTTTAAAACATAACAGGAGCGTGTGAGTACTGTGAAATACTTTTTCAAAGCAGTTCGTGCAATCGTTCAGCCGGTCATTCTGTTCATCGACTGGATAACCAGGCCCGCATGGCCAAAGCGAACAGCGAATGAGCAGCAGCTTATGGATGACAGGACATCGAACCTCGCCCTGTACCAGTTCCATGCGTGCCCGTTCTGTATCGTCACCCGCCGCACCATGCGCAGGCTGGGTCTGAATATCGAATTGCGGGACGCGCAGAACGATCCGCGTTGGGAGCAGGAGCTGATAGAGCAGGGCGGCAAGCGCCAGGTGCCCTGTCTGCGCATCACCGGCGAGGACGGCAAGGTCGAGTGGCTGTACGAGTCAAAAGATATTATGCATTATCTGGAGCAGCAGTACGGCGATACCGCCTGACCATCAACCTGACATCAACCCGTAGGGGCGGCTTCAGCCGCGAATGGCGTTTTTTGTTGTTGTGTTGTTTCTATCTTGCTGTAGCTGTATTCGAGCGAAAGCCTTGATTGTTTTCTTCGTGTAATTAATCGTTTGGTTTCGCCCTGTTGGGCGAGTTACTTTTCTTTCAACAGCGACAGAAAAGTAACCAAAAGAACGCCGCCCCCGGTCGCTCGTGCTTCGCATTCCCTCAGCCATCTTCGCTGCCAACGGGTCGTCCTGGTTAATACG
>Ga0180438_10011163_pt1 | contig 10896 bp, 9 predicted proteins | sample SS_ome_12_FD_132455 | JGI IMG/M metagenome (GOLD analysis project Ga0180438, IMG submission 132455) | Hypersaline lake sediment archaeal communities from the Salton Sea, California, USA - SS_3_D_2 metaG | ecosystem: Environmental > Aquatic > Non-marine Saline and Alkaline > Hypersaline >... | reverse complement strand
CTTTTGTATACATTTTTGGTAGAATTATCTATTCTAGGGATACGACTAAATTTATGATCAAACGTGAATACTGGAAAAAACTAGGATTTGTCGCGATTGTTCTTACAATTTTGGTAATAACTCCTCTTTTTATCAGTATTGGCTCCTATATCAACCTTAACAAAACAGAAGTATGGATAGATCAGCAGTGGAACAGAAAGTATCTAAGAGAAGTACAATGGACGTCCGATTGCGCTGGATTAGATATGTTTGATGATAGACCTATTGAAAATTTTACACTCTCGAAGTTAGCTTCAAATACTTCCGATAGAGATATACTTAATCAAATCAGGCAATATGATCAAGATTACGCTGTTCAGTTTATTGCGGCAAAAATCGGAACTACTTTTGAAGGCCTTGCCGATTCCGACATTGTATATTTCGAAGGTGGGGAATACTGGGTTGCCCCTAAAACAGTAAGAATATCGCAATTTCAAGGAGACTCAGTTGCAACGAATACAGAATTATATGATCATGTTGAGGGCTTTTTAGCTTTAAATTCCTCATCAGGAAAGCTCGTAAATGTTACTGATATTTTTGGCGTGGCTGAAGATTATCCTATCTTTTTTGGAGAATCAGAAAGTCAAAGATTCTTAGAACAGCAAGGAGATTTTAGTGGTTTGGGTGCTTATGATAATGATATTCTTCTTGGTACAGAGTGGGGTAATGCAATCCCAAATAATAAATACAATTATACGGGAGAACCCGATGGAATGCTCACAGGATTAGAGGGTTTTTGGTATACCGCAAGTTTTGGTTTATGGGGCTATGTCTTTCAAGAAGAACATTATTATCTAGTAAATCGAAATGTAAAGGAGAGAGTTTCAGCGATATTACTTCCGGGATTAAGGATTGATAACGATCCTTATCTTGTTTTTGATAAATCAAATGGAAAAATATATTATGCAATTTCGATCTATACGTCACTAAACGTAGGCTCATATGCAAGATTTCCTATTCTAAGATTCCTTGGAATATCTCTTATCGATGTAACCAATGGAGAAATGGAATTTTATAAGAACCCAAATCTCGATATTCTAAACGATCCTACTTACCTACTCTGGCAAGTATATACCCAGAAATATGACTGGCAAGATGCTCCTTCTTGGTTAAGGCAACAATTAAGATATCCCGAAGATTTGTTTGAACAACAGCTTGAAGCAAATTATATCTATCATGTTGATAATCCAACAACCTGGAGAAGAGGTGATGATTTTCACGAAAGACCAGAACAAGGCGATTTATTTTATATCGAAACAGATCTTGGAGAAGGTATAGAATATGTTGGATTAGATTTAGTTGAATATCAAGGATTAGAAGCAAGAACTTTAGCAGGTATGTATATTGTAAGGCATGGCGACAATTTTGGAGATGCTATATTTTATAGTACCAGAACATCACAAGAACAGTTAATAGGACCCAAAACCGCGAGGGATACTTATACATCCGAAGCAAGTCAAGTACTTTTTACAGTTATAAATCGACGAAATGGTAATACTCTATTATACCCCCTTGGAGGCTCAATTTATTACTACATTCCTACATATAGTAATGTAGAAGGTTTGCAAGAATTACAATTGGCAGGATTTGTTGAAGCATTTACAAGAGAAGTAGGTTATGGTATTGATGCATTTCGTGCCTATGAAGATTTAGAAAACTTTCCACCTGATCCTTTTTCCCTTTTTTCAACAGCAGGAAACCCTGACATTGATGGAAATTTCATTCTTAATTGGACTTCATCTAAGTTTGCTGATACATATTCAGTATATCAGAATAATTCACTTATAGCAGAAGATTTACCATCAACTCAGAGAAATCTTCAAATCTCAGACTTGACAAACGGGGTCTATAATTTTTATGTTGTCGCTGAAAATAAATATGGTACGGAAAATTCAAACAACTTAACGATAACTGTAAACTTATTACCGATTTCTTTTAACTTTGAAATCGATGAAACAATGAAGTATCCATCGGATCCAGCTATGTTTAGAATTCTAATAGAGAATTTTAATACTAATTTCTCTGCTCCTCCGATACAAAATGTTCAAGTTAATTTCACCGTTTTTACAGCAGTACCAGGAGTTACTTTTTCTATTCAGGTACCACCTGCTTATCCGACTTCAAACACTACATACAATTTCTTAGACGGTTCTGTTCAATATTACGCAACGAACTTCACAATAATCGATGGCTTTAACCTGAACCCTGGAGAAATCATTGGTTTAAATGGTTTGCTTAATTGTTCTGTAGGAGATATCATATTAAGATACAGATGGACCTTAATTGTTGATGGTTTAGTCCTATACTCATCAAATGTAGGATTTCTAACAGTTTTAACATAATTTTTTTTCTTTTTCTATTTTTATATCTTTTTCAAGAATTAATTCTAGACCATTTTGTGCTTACTATCTAAATTTAAATTAGAAGTAGAGGATATATCTCAATAAATCCAAAAATAAAATACTTAAATGATCGTAAAACGGATAGGAAGAGTATTTTGATAAAGATTAGGCTTCTTCTTCTTTGCTCAACTTTCCCAGAAATTTCTCAACCTCATCTTTATTACACATGTGGAATTTTGTGTCTTCTGATTTAATGTACGCTAATCTAATATTCTCTTTTGTCGCTTCTTCATCAATAGATTCTTTTAATGCTGTTAATGTTAAGTTCACCACTTCATCAAAATTTAAACCTGACTTGTAATGTTCCTTAAGATAATCCCTTGCAGTGGCTTCTCCACTTCCCAATGCATAACACTTAAAAGAACGATAGATTCCACTTGGAGATGTTGTATAAATTTGAGTTCCAGCTGGATCAATAGCAATAAAGAAGAGAGCACACCCAAATGGCCTTATACCTCCAAACTGTGTGTACTGTTGCTTTATATCGGCTATAGATTTTACCAACATATTAAGTCGAACGGGCTCATCATAGGTTAAACGAAATGATTGTGCTTGCACTCTTGCATAATTGATTAACATTCTAGAATCAGCATGTAAACCTGAAATTGCGACACCAATATGCTCATCTACTTGAAATAATTTATCTATTTCATCCGCATCCATTAATCTTGATGGGATTTTAATTTGTGCTGCAAGTGCTACACTATCTTTTGATTTTACGGCAACTGCTAATGTTCCTCGTCTAACAGCTTCTAAAGCATATTCCACTTGAAATAAACGTCCTTCAGGGGAGAAAACAGTAAGAGCTCGATCATATTTGACTTGTCCGCCACCAATCATGATTTATTTCACATATACTTAAAATTATTCAAAATCATTTAATACATAAATAATTAATATTCAACAATTAATTAATAAATAAGAATTTAATGTTTATAACACATTAATTCCTAAATTTTTCCAGAACTCCTTAAGATTTCTAAAGTAAGTAGCTTAAATACATCTTCCACAGAATCTCCTTGCTTGGCACTTGTCTCAAAATATTTTTTCGCATTTAATTCATGCTTAAAAGCTTCACCATCTTGAGTAGACACTTCTCTTTTTCCATCTACTGCTATATCGATCTTATTACCAACTAAGAGACTGGGTTTTTGTCCGACTACTTTTTCGACTTCACTTTTCCATTCGTTTAAATCTGCAAATGAAGATCTTCTGGTTAAATCGAACACATAAATTATTCCTGTGGCACCTCGATAAAATGGAGGTCGTACAAAACTGAAATGCTTTTGTCCCGCAAGATCCCAAATCTGAAGCTTAACTTGAAATTGAGGATAATCTGGTAAACTAACTGTTTTTGTTGAGAAATTTGACCCAATAGTCATTATATAGTTTTCTTTAAACGTATTTTCGCAATAACGTAGTACCATTGAGGTCTTACCAACGCCTCCGTCTCCAACTACGCATATTTTATAGATATATGACTTTAAGGCTTGCATGTTAGTCTACATTTCAAGAATTTATTAGTTAAAATATATTATTATACTATAATCACTAAATAAAAATAATAGTATTAAATATTTTTTCTATTTTTTTATGAAATTTGATATTTTATTTTAGAGAATCGCAAATTATGAGTAATTTAGACAGTAAAATTGAAAAAATTGCGCAATTAATCCTCAAGGCTCAAAATATTGTAATACTAACTGGAGCGGGAATGAGTACAGAATCGGGGATCGCAGATTTTAGATCCCCAGAAACTGGGTTATGGGAAAAAGTTGACCCTTACGAATTTGGTAGTGTCCATTCCTATGTTGCGAATACGAGCAAGAATCTTAAGTTCATGCTCGAAATGGGTATGACTATTTTCCGAGCAAAACCAAACAAAGGACATAAATCAATAACCAAATTACAGAAGATGGATAAGCTAAAGGGTGTTATTACTCAAAATATTGATGGCTTACATCAGAAAGCTCATACTAAAAATATTGTCGAATTACATGGCACTGTAAATGAATCTAAATGTATGAGATGTCATAAAGTATATCCAATTACCACCATGATAAATCAAGTGCTTAATGGCAATTATTCTCCCTCTTGTGAAGTATGCCAAGGCCTACTAAAGCCAAATGCTATTTTTTTTGGTGAACCATTATTATCAGAAACATTGATTAAGGCTGATAAAATGATTGAAGATTGTGATCTAATGATTGTTTTAGGAAGTTCATTACTGGTATATCCTGCTGCTCATTATCCTGATAAAGCCTCATCCAATGGTACAAAACTAGTAATTATTAACATTCAAGAGACTCATATTGATAAGTATGCAGAAGTTGTGATCCATGATAAAATTGGCGAAGTATTTCCTCAAATCGTAGAAAAAGTAAAAAATATGAAATCATGAAGTTTTATAAGAAAAATTTATGCTAGAATTTAGTGCTCAAAAGAACAAAAAAGAGAAAGTAAAAGAGAAAGGATCTTTTTTTAAACGATATGGATCATTATTACTTAGCCACCATCCTGAATGTGAAGCATTTAAGGATCATACTCTAAAAATAGGATCACATCATTTTTGCATAGGATGCTTTATTGGATATCCAACCGCGATTGTGGGGATTATTATATTTGAGATATTTAAAATCTATTTGATATTAAATGGAATTACTCTATTCTTGTTTGGATTAATATGTCTTTTATTTTTCATCCTTAGCCCATTAAATCTAACCAAGCATAAAGGAATTAAGATTATTCAGAAATTTTTTCTTGGACTCGGATCAGCGTTTCTATTTTGGTGGATTTGGACATTAACTCCGGACATATCTATTAATTTCTTAATCTTTATACTAACATTCGGTGTGATTCTTGTTATTTTAAATGGATATCATGCCTATAGTTTTTTAAAAACATGTAAAAAATGTAAATATACAGCGGACTGGTACAGTTGTCCTGGCTTCAAAAAGGTGTATAAAAAAAATAAAAAAAATTATTAGATTAAAATATTACTTTCGAAGAACTTTTTTATCAATTTTTCCTACTGCGGTTAATGGGATCTCTTCCATAATATGAATTTTCTTTGGAACTTCATATGGAGCACATTTTTCTCTTGCAAAAGTTTCAATTTCCTTTTTTATTTTCTCTTCATTCCCATCATAGTCATAATCAGGATCTATTTGAATATAGGCATTAACTATTTCAGATCCAGGTCTCTCGGGATTTGGTTCTCCGATTAAGGCAATCATTCCAATTGCAGGATGTTCAGATAGAGCATCTTCTACTTTACTCGAGAAGACTTTATATCCTCCAACGATGATCATATCTTTAGTTCGATCAACAATTTTGACATATCCATCCTCCTTCATAAGACCGACATCACCAGTATGCATATAACCATCACTATCAATAGCCTTTTTCGTTTCTTCAGGTTTATTGTAATAACCCTGCATGACTAATGGACCTTTAACACAAATTTCACCTGGCTCCTCTAATGGAACGTCTTTTCCACTTTCGGGATCTACAACCTTCAGATCAACATTTTGAATTGGCAATCCTACAGTTCCAAGCTGTTTATTACCTATTGAAGGATTCATAGTTGCTACAGGAGATAATTCGGTCATACCATAGAGCTCTAACAATTTACCCTTCCCGATTATACTTTCTAATTCTTCTTGAGATTCTTTCGGAAACGGAGATGCTGCTGAAATACATGTACCTAATTCAGAATGATCAATCTCTCGAAACTTAGGATTTTTAATTAGAATCTGATATAATGATGGGACATTTACAAGATTTGTTGGATGATATTTCTGCATAACTTTAACGATGTGATCGGTGTCTCTTGGATTTGGTATTACTAACTGTCCGAACCCTGCATAGAGTGAGCTTTCACAAACCGTTAATCCGGCAATATGGAAATATGGAAACCCACTACATAAAATACCCTTACCCATTTCCCATTGAAGCCAAGCTATAATACTTTTCATATTAGAAATACAATTTCTATGACTAAGCATCGCTCCCTTTGGTGGTCCCGTCGTTCCACCAGTGTATTGGATCCAACCAATATCATCTGGTGTGATGTCGACCTTTACAGGATCAGTAGGATATTTTCCAAATACGTCTTTATGGAGATCGAGAACTATTTTTCCCTCTAAAGGAGTCACTTTACCTTTTGGAACTTTTCCCAAAGCTTTTCCCAAAACCTGTTTAATTTTCGGAAGAAAACTAGCAACACTCGTAGCAATTACTAATTTTAGTTGGGGCATCTTATCAGCAATTTTTACAATATGCCCTGCAAATATCGCATCAAGTGTTATCAAAGCAACTTGTTTTCCTCCTGATCCTAAGTCATTGATTTGATATTGTATCTGAACCGCTGATAGTAATGGAGAAACACCTGATACTATACAACCTGCTTTTAAAGTTCCTACTAAAGCAATAATATATTGAGGGGTATTAGGTAAATTGATTCCTACGACATCTCCCTTTTTGAACCCATGATCAAATAGCATGTGTGCAAATTGATTTGAATATTCATCTACTTCCTTGAAAGTTAATTCAACACCCAAATATTCTATTGCCATCTTATCTGAGTATTTTTTAAAGGTTTCTGAAATCATTTCGGGATATGTTGTTTCGAATTCTTTTGGATCGAGGTCGGAGACTGATTCATCCCAATTTTTCTTCCAGAATCTGCTTGCATAAGGACTTGACATATTATTTTTCACGCTTTTTCATTAAATTTCGTTTAAAATTTGTTATTATTTATTATTGCTACTATAGGATTTAAACTTTTAACTTGAAATTGATCTCTCTCACCAATAGACTAGAATCAATTTGACAATTATGATAAAAATAAACGCTAAAAAATTATTGAAATCATGAATTCATCCCAAAGAATTAGTTTCTCATTCTGATCAATTTTCCCAAAGTTTTTCTTATTTATATTTTTACTTCCAATCTCCCCCCTCTCTCTCAATGAAACCCCATTTCTTTTAAATATAGCTCTCTTCTTTTATAAACCTTGCTCTGCTATAATTTCACAATCACAAGTCGAATTTCAGAAAATTGTCGGGGTAACTCCCTTTTAGTTTTTCAGATCTTTATATGATTTGATGTCATTTAATTCAGGTTTCGGGTTTTATAAAAACGGAAAAAAAATCCCACTCGTCTCAAGCGGAGATGTGACACTTGATGAGATCTTACAGGGAGGATTTCAGAAAGATTTGGTATATCTTCTTTATGGAGATAAACGAACTACTACAAATATCCTGCTTACGACTGCAGTTATTTCACAAAAGTCACTATTAAATGGTGGGCTTGGAGGAGGTGATAATAAGGTTGCCTTTATAGATGGTAACAATCGTTTTAATCCCTATAATGTGAGTAAATTCGCGGTTACACAGAATTTATCTCCGTCTAAAACATTGGAAAATATTCTTATCGCACGAGCCTTTACTTGGGATCAAATGGTTGAACTATTGGAAAATCGCCTGGCTAAACTCGAGAATGTCAAAGCTGTTCTCATCTCAGGGATAACTACCTTATTTCAGAGCTACGAAAAACAGACATTTGAGGATCTCCAGCGAGCGATAAATGGAATTAAAAGGATTCTCTCAAGAACTAAACCACTAATACTCATCACCGCGCCTTTAAATGAATATTCACTTTTTAGGCCAAAAGGGGGTAAAATTCTTGCGCATTTTGGGAATGTGTTGATATTAATAAATGATAAAGAACGCTATATTGAATACAAACTCATCCAACACCCCTTTCTCCAAGAAAAAAAGCTTATAAAATGGATACCCGTTCAATCAAAGAGAAAAGTTTCGTTAAAAAATATGACTTTAGATTGTTGGTTTTAGTCGTTTGTTTTTCTATCTTCCTTCTTTTTATATAGATCTGGGTCTTTCTGTTCTAATGTGAGCGTGTCTCCTCCAAATCGGATTTTACGCCCCTTGTAATATAAGTCTGATTTCTTTTCACATATTTCATTCCATTTTAATAATCCTAGTTTTTGGATCATAAGTAAATTATAAATCTTCGAATTATGGGGCATGAATATTTCAAAATTTACGATAGGCTGTAATTTTTCGCAAGGGAATTCGTCGCATTCAAAACAAAAAGTATGTCCTCTTTTCATGATACATTCATAGGTTTTGCATGTAGGAAAATCTTTGATTTTTCCCTTTTGTTCTCTACATCCTTTACAATTATAAACTTTCATACCAGGGCATCTTTTACAATAAATACCACAAGGAGCATGTTCATTCAGATAGATTGACATATAACAATATCTCCCACTCATTTAAATCTTTTCATTTATTCAATTTTCATATAATCTTTCATTAATTATTCGATTCCTAAAAGTCTTGCTGCATTTGAATACAACCATTTCTTTTTTACTTCATCTTTAAGTGGTAGTGCCATAACACCATCAGCAAGCTTCTTTATTGTTGTTCCCATAAATAACCAAGTCGAACCGAAGAGAATTTTATCTTGGAGTATGGAATTACCATAGTGAATAAGAGAATCCCAACCTGTTCCTTTCATCCCAATATATTTGGGAAGATATGAAGCAATATCAATATAGATGTTTTGATTTTTCCAAGCAACGGCTATTAATTCATTCACCCATGGCCATCCACCATGCCCGGCGATGATTTTTAACTCTGGAAAGTCCTGTGCTACGATATCTAAATAAATTGGTCTCTCAACTTCCATAGAATTAGTTGAATAATTAATTGATAAATGGAACCATATTGGAATGCCAAGTTCAACACATTTAGAATAGATGGGATACATTTTTGCATCATGAGGAGGTATTCCAAACATAAAAGGACGAACCGCTACGCCTCTAAGACCTAACTTATAACTTCTCTCAATTTCTCTTATGGCTTTCATTTTTTTGAGAGGATCTATCCCAGCAAAGCCTATGAATTTATCAGGATAATTTTTTACTATATTCGCATAATAATCGTTCGGAAGTCCTGCAATTCCACTTGGCGTTTCCTCATCAAGATTAAAAATTACCGCTTTTTCTACGCCCATATTATTGAGTTGTTTAATAAAATCCCCTACATCCATAGTCATTTTCTTTATTTTGGGCATTAGAGGTTTGATTGCAGCCTTTAACTCTGATACAGATAATGTTGATTTCATACGATACAGTTCTTCAGCACTTATTCCTAATACAGGAGCGACTCTTGGGCCAAATACATCTTTTAAATAGCGAGACATCTGTGGAGGTAAGGATATCAATAAATCCACAAATACTTCTTCAGTAGGTACATAACACAAGGTATCTATAATTTTATATGACATAAATCAAAATTTCCTTTTCTGTTATATTTCTACAACGTTAAAGTTCTATTTATTATTATATCTTACAATTAAAACAAATCAAAAAATTAGCGATGTATTGTTTTTTTAATGCGATAATTGATATTCATTCTTGTTGTATTTATGGGGAGAACTGTGCCTGCTTTTAGACCAGCCTTAGAGCATGAAATTGAGAGTTGGAAAGACTATAAAAGAGCACTTAGACCAGAAGATCAAAAGATCTTTAATAAACTAATGAATTATGCTCGTATTCATGCTGACGCTGGAAGCTTAGGAGCTCGTCCAATGCTTTCAGAGATTCTATTTATTTCTTTTGCTATTGAACAAGAGAAAAAGATCGAGCTCTTAAAAACTCGTATTACGGAATTAGAAGAAATTGTCAAAGAGAAAAAATAAAATTGTTAGAAGAACAAGAATTTGCTGGATGGCTTTTAGATGTCTCAACATGCAGCGATGGAGTAATACTCTGGGTAAAGAAAATTAATGAGCAAAGAGTCTTCAGGATTTATCACTCTTTCTGCCCAGAGTTTTTTGCTGTCCCACGAAAGAGTGTTGGAAATGATTTAAGAAGATTTAAGCATATTCTGGAACAAAATCATAATGTAAAGAACGTAAGAGTCTGTGAAAAATATGTAAAACTAGAAGACCACAAGAAAACCAAAATTCTTGGAGTTTCTGTCGTAAAACCTTCTGTCTTCAAGAAGGTGATTCAAGAAGTTAACGAAATTGGGCTTTTCATCCTTTATAATACAGATCTTCCCATTGTCCAGATGTACTTCTATGTTTATGACTTATTCCCGATGTCTCTTTGCGACTTCAAAGTAAAAGTAGGAAAAGAAAAAAAGACTAAGAAAGAAAGAATTGAGCTGATCTCGGTAGATGTAAATGATGATAACGAGAAATTATTCTATGATCTCCCTCCCTTAAAAGCAATTTGGCTGGATGTAAAAGTCCAACATGGGGGTATTCGCCCTTATTATGATGATCCAATAGATTATGCTGAAATAAGCATCGTTGAAAATGATGATGATAATGTCCCTCGAGCTGATGGCTATAAAAAAAGAACAATCGTTATTGATAAGACACATGAGGCAGAAATCCTAAAAGAGATCAGTAGAGT
>Ga0180438_10011162_pt1 | contig 10897 bp, 13 predicted proteins | sample SS_ome_12_FD_132455 | JGI IMG/M metagenome (GOLD analysis project Ga0180438, IMG submission 132455) | Hypersaline lake sediment archaeal communities from the Salton Sea, California, USA - SS_3_D_2 metaG | ecosystem: Environmental > Aquatic > Non-marine Saline and Alkaline > Hypersaline >... | reverse complement strand
CCATATCAAGTTTCAAGTAGTGGAAGTAATATAATAGATACTGCTGATTTTGATGTTGGAGATGTTATAAGAGTAAGAGCAGAAGGATATTATGTTAATACTGCCCCTGACCCTGTAGCTGTTCCCTGTACAATTCAACATCAATGGTTTATTAGTTATCCTAATCTATCGGTATCTGATGAAACATTATCAACACCTGTTCAATTTAATGGTAGTGGTGGTAATTGGTTTAATGAAATAATTTTTACGTGGGAAAGTGCTTCAAGTGTTCGAATTACATTTAATGGTAAAATTAATTATAATACTGGTTTTGCTGTTAGTGATGATGTTAGAGCATTAAACTGGTTCGTTGGTGGGGCTGCCCCACCTGGAACTGAAAGACCTAAAACAGAGGGTGCTCCATACTATATATATCCACCACCACCAATATTTGAAATAAGAGGACAGAACTTAACAGTTTCAGGTAGTGGTTATTCTATTGCTACTAATTATTATATTGATAAAATGAATACTGATGCTTTAGTAAGTGGTGGTGGAGTGCCTACGATAGACCATTTAACATTATCTAATTTAAATGTAGCAAGTAGTTCAGGCGATGTAGATGCTGGGCATTCAACATTGGTGTGCTTAGATGGTAGAGCAGGAGGGCAGCAAATTATAGGAGGGCGAGGAAGTGGAACATTAATATTAAAATCAAATGATACTACGCCATTAATAAATAATATAGAATTAGGAAGCGGTTTAGATACAAAAATACATAAAATATTTTCTAATAGTGTTGCTACTCCGTTAGTTATAGAACACGAAAGTGCTATTGATAAAATTGATTTAAGAATTAATAATAATAATAAAGTTGAAATAAAAGATACAGAAGTTCAATTAAATGAAAATTTAAATATGAATAGTAATGAAATAAAAAATGTATCAGTAATTGATAATAGTAGCGGTAATTTACAAATAATAGGACAATCAACAACAAGTGCTGTTGAATTAGACCCTAACCCAACAGACGGCGTAAATATTACAACTGCTTCAAAAAATATAAATGTTATTTCTAATAATGATTTATTATTAAAATCAAATACTTCATTTTTAGATATTGATAGTAATTTAATAAGATTTATATCTACTGGAACACCACAAGGACAAATAGACGCTGTCGGTGGTTATGAATTTTTTAATTCGTTATCTATGACTAATAACAATATTAATAATGTAAATGTTTTACAAGCAACACAAGTCAATACCGATACAATAGAAAATAGCGGAAGCGGTTTTTTATCATTTACTAATTTAGGCGGTGCTGTTATACCTTCTTTTACATCCAGTGGTTTAGACATGAATTTAGGAGAAATAGCAAATGTTGCAAATATCAAAAATTCTGGTGTCCTTAATATTAATCAAGGAGGATTGACCGCAACAAATATTTATGGTAATGGAGGTTTCAAAATGCAAATATCTAACGCTGTATATATTATAAATGGCGTTATATTGAATATTCACGATAAAATTATATATGTCCCTCCTAACCAAATGCCTACATCATTTATAGCAGATTACACATATATATTTGTAAATAGTAGAACCACGGCAAACTCATATACATTACCAGCAAATTGTAAGATAATGGGAACTGGTAAAAATAATTCTACTATTAATTATACTGGTGCTGGTTCATTATTTACAACAACTGATAATAACTTATCAATTACAGATATAACATTAACAAGTTCAAATAATGCTGGTATATTATTAACTGCTTCAAATGTTGCTAAAAATAAAACTATAAATTTTACTGGACTACAAATAAGAAATAGTAAAAATGGTATGGATATAACTGGATATGATTTGATTGATTTTAATAATTGTATATTCACATATTTTGAAAGTGGTTCTTTATCGCCAATTGGTGTCAAAATAACTGATGCTTCAAAAGTTCAATTATCATCTACTGAATTTTTAAGATGGTTTCAAGAAGGAGGAACACCAGCAACAACCTTTTTTAATGGTAATATGTTAGAGTTTGTAAATGTATTAAATGCTCTCAATATAAATGGTTGTTTCTTTCATCCACAATATGACCAAAATGGTATTGACTTATCCGCTGTATCAAGTGTAATAGAAGGAACTATAACAAGTAATACTTTTATTGATATTAATCTAAATACTCCTACTTTTAATGTATTAAATATTCCTACTGCGATTGCTACTAATTATGTAGTTGAAGGAAATTCAATATATCCAAATCTACGAGCAAATTTAACATATGTGTTTAGTGGTGTAAATGCTACTAATACTATTCTATCTGGCGGTTCTAACCCTAATGTAATAAATACTGGTGGATTAGCAATAGCATTGACAAGTCAATTTTCAAGTATATCTGCTGGTGGTCTAGCAACCTATCTTAAAAAGAGGTCTGCTAATTTCCTAATTACGGCATCCGCTAATTTACAAGTTATTGCTGGCGGTGCTGGTCAGCGTGTAGGATTAGGTTTGAGAGTGAATGGCGTAGATATACCTAATGGTTATAGTTTCGTGACTCTTGATAGTGCCGGAACAGAACCAAAACAAACAACACTAAATTTTACTGGCGTTGCTAATCAAAATGATACATTTGAACTAACAATATTCAATGCTTCTGGAAATAATGATGTCTTAGTAAGTGATGTAAATTTTGCTGGTATAGAAATATAATATAAACATATAATATATGACTGGTTGGTGGCGATGGTTATACTATAATATAGGTTGGGAATACCCAAATGATCCAACAGAAGAAACTAAAAGACAAAGACATGAATTGATGGTTCAAATAAAAAGTTATAATAATAATATACAAACTATTTTATTAAAAGAAGAAGGTGAAATTAGAGAACTAACACCAGTAACAGAAGTTGGCATATTAGAAAATAATAGTAATAAAATAAAACCTATTAAAACAAGAAAGAGAAAAAAAAGAAGAAGATCAAATAATATTCATTTCTAAATATATATTATATGTTAAGTGTTGTAATACCATTAATTATTTGGTGTGTAATTGTTGGCGGTGTGTTATGCTGTTATTCTATCGTTATGGATGAAGATTTTTAATATATGCATATAATATATAATATGAATATACCGGATAATGTTTTGAATCCAAGTTTGTACAAACAAGCAAAAAAAGATGCTGATGCTAAATTTAAAAGACCTACATCAGCATACAAATCAATGTATATTAGTAAAAGATACAAAGAACTTGGTGGTAAGTATAGTGGTAAAAAGAAAAGTTTAACAAGTAGATGGTTAAAGGAAGAATGGGTTCAAGTTGTACCATATGTAAGAGATGGTAAAAAAATTGCATGTGGTTCTGACAATAAGAAAAATAAAGTATGTAGACCACTTAAAAGAATTGATAGTAACACACCAATCACAATAGCAGAACTAAGAAAGAAATACACAGATAAAGAAATATTAACATTAGCAAACAAAAAGATAAGAGATATGAGCGGTAGATTGATGTGGAAAAGTGGCAAATTCATTTCTAGTAAATAAGTATATATATAATTAATTTATTGATTAATTATATAATATGCCTATCGGTGATAAGAAAAAGTTATTACGACAAATGGCAAAAGATTGTGTAGATAAATCAAAGTTATATAGAAGACGGCATAAAAAAATAAAATGGCGTGATGATATGATTGATATATTTACATCTTCGTGTGTTGCTTGTTCTATGAGTTTGACAATTGTCGGTATTACATTCCCCATTTTATTAATTCCAAGTGCTGTATTATCAGGAATAGCATTTATTATTACACAAGCACAAAGACAATATGATTTGAAAAGGCGTTATAATATGGATGGTATTACATACACACAACTAGTTGAATTGAGTAGGGAGATTAATATAGTGTTAAGAAAGAATCACATGACGAATGAAGAGTATGAAGACTTTGTAAGTGATGTATCTAATAAATTAAGTCTTATTGAAGATACTGCAATTATTATATAATCAATGTTATTATATCTTTTGGTTTAAATTCTTTTTTCGGTGGTCTTGGTTTTTTGGGTATTCCCTTATCGCTTCTAACTTTTCTTGGTTTATATACTACTCCGCCTTTCATTAATCGTAAATGTTTATTTGTATATTTATGATGGATAAAATTCCTACTATTAATATATTTATCGCAATATTTACAATATACTTTATATGTGGTTTTTTTGTAATATTCGTGTTGGTATTTTCTAATGTCTTCTATGGTTCTATTTCCTTTATATTTTTCCATAAAATTATTTTATAATATCAATATATAATATTATAAATATGTCCAACATTGTAAATGAGTTAGTTTCATTAATGGTAGAAGCAAATATTGTACTGCCAAAAGCAAAAGGCAAAGATAAAAAAAAATGGGTAATAAGTAAAATGAAAGAGTTAATAACTTTAGACAATTATATTGAAGATTTGATAATTGCATTTATTGATATTATTATTGATGTAGAAAATGATAAGATAATAATAAATAAAAAAGTTAAAACAAATATATTTAGTTGTTTTAAAGATTTTAAAAATTGCTGTAAATGAAATGAAGAGACTTATGAAAATATAATGAATATGATTATTTAGATTCTATTATATTTTTTGTTTGATCAGTATCTTCTATTATTTCATCGTCAAATACAATTAATAGTTTTTCAATTAATTTTCTATTCTCTTCTTCCTTTTCCATATTTATCGCTTTTATTTCTGCTTCATACTTAGATGTGTGGGTACTCACTATTTTTTTAGTCAGAACATTATATATTTTATATTCGTCCTTTCCTCTTATTTTTCTAACTTTAAATATCATATTATATTATATATTATATTTATATTTTATTTATTTTTTATTCTCGATATTATAGTGTAAGATAATCTATTGTTATTACTAAGAAAATAAGCATCTTCTTTTGCAAAATGATAACTTTTCAATGATTTACCTTGAACACCATATGCGGTTTTGGCATATGCTGGTACAAAGTAGTTTTCTAATTGTTTATGTGAAATAGTCACCCCATTGTCTAATACATAATGATAACCTTCGTTAAACTTCTTTTCTTTAATTGTAAATTCAAAGTTATTGTAAATGTCTTTTTGTCGTAGTTCATTTGATTTACATATGAGTTTTACACCGACTTGAAACTTATCTTTAAACCCTAGATGCTCTAACATTAACTTGTTGTATTTTTCTCTTGTATCGTTTCTATAACATATAATTGTATCTGCTTTTTTATAATCCTTTTCTTCTTTTTCTTTGACGGATTTGTAATTGTTGTATTTGTTATTTATAAGTTCATCATAATAATCAATAGTGAAATCATTTCTTCTATTTGTTTTTAGTTTTTTATGTTTGTTGTAGAATGCTTTGTAAAAGTGTATGTTGTCAAATTGTTCGTTTTCTCGTGGTGGTAATAGTTGTTTGTCATCGCCAAATATATATACATTTTTACCATCAAGAATACATTTATATATAATATCATGTGCTTTTTTGTTACATAGAAATACTTCATCAACAATAATATTTTTTTCTTTGGGTAAAACATTTTTGTATTCATATTTTTGAATCACATCACAATTGAAATTACCTTGTCTATATTCTAGTAATGTAGAATGTGATGGAGTTAGTACAATGTAATCATCAAGTTTGGGTATTAGTTTATTGATAATGTAGTATGTTTTACCAACACCAGCATAACAATTATAATAATATGTATTCTGTTCTTTTGATATCTCTTTGTCAAGTACAAATGTCATATCATTGTTATTGTATTGGCACTTGTTATTTGTTTTAGGTGGTTCAAATGTTTCTTCTTTCCAACCCATGTAATTATCGTTTAAGTTGATTTTTTTAATAATATTATCTTTATCAACAAATGAAATACTATCTGTTTTTATTTTTACTATGTCTTCTTGTTTAATATCTAGTTCAATCATTTTGTTGTATAAGACAACACGAGAATAATCTTTGATTTGAATACTGATTGGTTTTCTGTTTACAATGTTATATCTTACTTCTTCATTCTCAACAATGTAATAACCAGTATCACCAATTTCTGTAACAAATCCAGAATGTGTTTTTGCTTCTTCTTCATTAACTAATTGTGAACAACTAAATGTGCTTTCTTTGTTATCTCTTTCAAATTTACCGATCATAACATTGATAATAAATTTTGCATCATTGTTATCTAGTTTTGTATATATGTCATGTACAAATTGTGATAAATAATTATCATTCTTGTTTGCTGTAATCTCTTCTAGACAATATACTTCTAGACCTTGTTGTAAACAAAATAGTAAATGGTCACCACTATAAGCATTTGTATCTGGTAGTAAGATAGATGATTTTTTGGGTTTTACAATGTATAGATTATGTTTTGTAATATCCTTGTAAGTAAGTTTTTTGTTATGTTTGATTATTTTACTTTGTCTGTAATCAAGACTAATCAAGAATGGTAGACTTTTCAAACAATAAGAATAGCATTTGTTTTTGTCAATTGTCTTTACATCATCATAACTATCTCTGATTGAATTGTAATTGAAACCACCTTTGATAAATTTGTTAGGTTGTGGAAAAAATGAATCAATGTTACCACCATAGTTACAAGCATATAGTTTTTCAATAATATTACCTATATTCTTCAATGATACAAATGGATGTATTTTTTCTTCAATACCAAATTTTCTTAGAATATCACGACATTTAAAATATTCATCATTCTCTACATAAATTGTATCTCTGACTTGAAAAGATTTTATGACATCATTACTATCAACATCAAGTGAAGACATTGTTGTAATATTTGTTGGTTCAATATTATTATTTATAAAATCAATAAATTTGTTTGTAGCATTTTCTACTGGTACAATGTTTGATGCTTTTTTAATTGAATGTAAGAATTTGTTTTTTAGTGGATATAAATGATTGTTGTGTGCAATGAAAATTAAATTAGAATGAGTTGATTTTTTATTTTTATTGTGATTCGGCGGTATATGTTTACAGATAACTCTACCATCAACATTGTAAGCAATTAATTTAATTTTGTAATCTATACAGAATTGTTTTAATTCTCTTGTTGATACGCCATCTTCATTACCAAGTGCTTTTATTTTTTTTCTTGAAATCTTTTTATATTTTTTAAGTAAATAATCCCTTACACAATCTTTATATTTTGTAGTATCAATGTTTTCATAAAATAATTCAAGTGGGACAGCATTACGCAATTTGTTGTCAACTAGTTCTAATGATTGTTCTGTATATTGACTGAATATTTGCATTGAATTGTAATCTATTGTAATATTTTCGTCAGTTGCAAATAATGGGTCAATTGTTTCTATGTATCTAAACACTGCTTCATATACTGCAAACCTAATTGACATTTCATCCGACATTGTATTGATAGTAAATCTTTTTCTTCTTTGTTCAACACGAATAGAAATAGTAAATTCAAATGAAACAGCAACAATAAGTTTGACAAAATTATTTTCAATTTCATTACTGATAGTATTAGTTTTTTTTATAGTATATGATGGTTGTAATAGTTTACGATTTGACAACCTAGAAATACCAAAGTCTTGTAGGAATAAAGGGTTATCATTAATATTAAATTTGTATACATCACCAGCAGAGGAAACAAAGATTTTGTTAACATCTTGTTCATTGATTAAAGCATTTGCTTGGTCTACGCTAATGCGTAATCTCCTTGCTAATGTACCGCTATTTCTGTACTTAATATTTTTACCACGAAATGTAATTTGTCGCAAAGGCATAATTATATAATATATTAATATAATATAATTATTTCTTTAAAACCTTTTATATAAATTTTTTTAAAACTTTTATTCTTCAATTTTCTTAAGTTTAGAATTATTCTTTCTGTTTTCATAGTATTGTTTGTTATATGTCTTTTCATATGCCTTTCTTATCGGTCTATAACAATCTTTACATTTTCCACGATAAAAAACTTTTTCACCCTTTCTGTAGTTTATTGGGAATGAACTTATTTCTTTTAGTTCTGTGCATTCTTTGCAAACTTTACTCATATTATATATATATATAATATAAATAAACCTTTAAAACATTTTAATTATTTATAACCATTTACATAAAATTTAACTTCTTGCAATGATAGAACGCATACAAAGGTTCTAGAATTGGTTGTATACATTTTACCTACTTCACGAAATGGTTTTGGTGGTTCTTCATTCCAACAATATGGACTAGTTACAAACACAAAGTTTTTTTCTCTATCTCTATAAATTTCTGGATGATCTAAAAATTGTTTTGGTAATGTATTCAAAAATCTACTACACCAAGCAGACAATTTTGGTTTATTTTTTATATTGAAATCTTTAATAAAGTTGTTTCTGTTAAGAATAATATCATCGTCGATAAGTCCATTTGTATCTTCAAACGCACCCCAATAGGTGTTAATGTAAATGTTTGGATATTCTGTTAACTGGTAATATTTCATAATAATATGTATTATATCTAAACCTTTAAATGTTTTAAATATTTTTTAATAAATCTTTTATTAATGGTGATGGGATTCTATATCTTGAATCTCTATTGTTACCACCGCCAATAGAAGTTACTTGACTAATATGTTTATTATCTTTTATGCTACCACAATCTTTTTTACATATTTTAGCATCAAAGTCTTTTAAGTTTGTCCATATTCTTGTTCTTTTACGATAATCGAAACCATACTTACAATAATCAACATCATAATGTTTGTATTCTGTCATATAGTTTTTCATTCTACCCGTTTGTGGGTTTTCAATGAAATAATATTGTGGTTTAAAATACTTTATAATTTCTTCTGTTTTTCTTAATATTGGTAACCCCTTATTTATTATATCATCTTCTATTTTTTCCTTTGTCAATATTTCCCCATCTTTCAATTTTCTACCAATACAACAGCGTCGTAAAGTACTAAAAAACACACAAGGCGGTGATGCCCATATAATATTAAAATAACCAGTTGGATAATCTTTCTTATAGTCCCATTGTAATATGTCACAATTAATATCCGCATCGTGTAAATCTAAACTTACAACTTCCCAATTTTTTTCTTTACAAACTTTACCAACACTATGTGTTCCGCTGAATAGTTCAAGTACTTTTATTTTTTCCATATATATATATACCCCAGATTATTTTATAATATATAAAAGGTTTAAAGACATATCACCATAAATATTTTACAGAATAATAATTTGCTGTTTCTGGATTGTTCCAAGTTAAATTACCATTTTTATCTTTTATACCCTTTGCTCGTGCTAAATATCTTTTCCGTCTTTCATTATCTCCGTGATCTTTATGAGAATACAGACCAAGACCAGTTGAATCTTTAAATTGTTCCATATCAGATGCACCGAAATGTATTAATTTACCCTTGGGGGTTCTTACCATATATTTCTTACCTTTTCGTGTGGATTTCTTGAATTCGACCATTTTTAAGAATTATTATATATTATATATATATAATAAATATGCTAAGTTGTAAACCATGCGGATATGCCACAAATGACCCAAGTAAATTATTAAATCATAGACAAAGTACAAAACATTTTTTAAAAACTGGTGAGATAGTACAAGAACCCAAACTATATTGTGAAACTTGTGATTTCTATGCCCATTTTAAAAGTAAATTTGATGCCCATTTAAAAACAAAGGGACACATTGAAAGAACAACAAAACCTAATAAAATATATTGTAAACAATGTAAGTATTGGACATTTCACAAATCAAATTATAATCAACATATGTATAGACATAGAAAGAAAGGTGATTTAAATTTGAAAAAAACAAAAATTGCGGAGGTTCAAAAAAGTCTTAAAGATTTGAAAGATAATAAATTTTGTGAAGATGCTGATGTATTAAAAAGTAAAATAAGTGAATTGATATTGTATTTTTATAAAATGAAAATTGATCCAAATGACTATTTTAATTATCAATATTATTGTAGTAAAAATGTTGATTTGTCAATAGTTGAATTGAATGATTTTTATAGTGAATTGAAATCTATTCTATAACTAAAATTTCATCAAACTTTCTTCTATACATCTCTTTCTTGTTTGGATTAGTAGCATTTATAAACATAAAACTATATGGTTCAGTCAATGCATATTCAACAATATTTTTAAATTGTTTTTTATCAAGGTAAGCACTCTGCCATTCTTCACTAAATGCTTCAATCTCTTGTTTGTTTAATCCGTGGCAACATATCATACCATGGCAATTCATCCTGAGGCGTTTCGGCACGGATTTATAGTGTTGCGTGAGAAGGTACAATGAACATTTTGCGTGAGTCCCGCCAAAAAAAACATCACGAAGAACTTTTGAATTCATGAATTTATTTGATTGTACAATGTCATCTAAAATAAACAGAACATGCGGTGTTCGTTCAAATCCTACATCTTTGACCATCTTTTTATTTCTCTCATATAACTTTGCAAGTTGTTCAGGGTCATCATCTGTAAACATATGTTCTTCCTCTACTTTGTCAACATGTTCTATAATATCCATACAAGGAGATAGACAAAATACATATATTTGATCATAATAATCTTTTAATAAATTTTCATCTTTCAGTAGTCTGCATACAATTGTAGTTTTCCCTGACCCAGTTCGTCCACAAAAAATAGTAGTTCCAGGTGGTGGGAGTATGTATTTCCTCTGTGCTGGAGTCTTATAAATTGAATCTCTCGCTGATTTCAATGGTTTGATTTGGTACATTATTATATTATAACCATAGAATAAAAAAGTAGAATGGGAACATCGAAAAGAACCGATTCTTTAAGTGTTATATATATATTTTTTCATACTTAAAGAACCAACCCACAATTCCATATTTTTGATTTTCACAATTT
>Ga0180438_10011161_pt1 | contig 10898 bp, 12 predicted proteins | sample SS_ome_12_FD_132455 | JGI IMG/M metagenome (GOLD analysis project Ga0180438, IMG submission 132455) | Hypersaline lake sediment archaeal communities from the Salton Sea, California, USA - SS_3_D_2 metaG | ecosystem: Environmental > Aquatic > Non-marine Saline and Alkaline > Hypersaline >... | reverse complement strand
CAACCGCCGCATCCGGCTGGTCGTACCCGTAGGCGGCGCGGTGCGCATCGTGAAAATCCACCTCAAAAGAATCGCTGTACGGCAGGATCATTTCGTATGATTGCCCTTTGTATCGCATATCCAAGAATTTACCGACCTTTATTTTATAGTCAGGAATCCCTTCATTCTTCAGCGCTTCTATACCCTGTCTAACTAGCGGTGCAAATTTACCTTCAACCGTTGAAGGAGTGCATGATGCCTGTATCATCACCGTCTGAGAATAATCCTTAACAACATCCACCGTCAGCATTCCATAAGCAGACAGCGTTGAAGCCATAGGCGGAACGAGAACTATTCCAATCCCGGACCTGCGTGCCAAATCCACCGCATGCAAGCCGCCCGCACCGCCAAACGAAAGCAAACAAAAATCAAGCGGGTCGTAGCCTCGTTCCACGGATATTACCCGGATGGCGCGTTCCATATGGGCATTAATGATTTCCACCACACCCAAAGCCGTCCGCAGTGGATCGAGGTTTAATGGATCTCCCAATTCTGATATCACTTGAAATGCACGCTCTTGGTTTAACAGCATCTTCCCGCCCATAAAATAATCGGCCGCCAGGCGACCCAACACCAGGTTAGCGTCTGTCACAGTGGGGAACTCACCCTTTCCGTAGCAGGCTGGACCAGGGTCAGCGCCCGCGCTACCCGGTCCAACCCGCAACGCGCCGCCCGGGTCAACGGATGCGATCGATCCGCCGCCTGCCCCAATGGTGTGAATATCCAGAACCGGAATACGGATGGGATAACCGCCTACCAACGCTTCGGTTGTAACTTTAGCTTCTCCTTCAACCAATGAAACATCCGTGGAAGTGCCTCCCATGTCGAAGCTTATCACCCTCACATTAGACAAAGTCCCCTCGCTTCGATCAGCCTCAGACACTGACACTAGCCACCCGGCTACGTACTGAGCGCCAGCCACGCCGCCCGCCGGTCCCGAAAGGATACAGCGTACCCCATTTGCGCGCGCTTCATGGATGCCAATACTGCCTCCGTTTGACTGCATAACCCTTAAAAGCGTTTCAATGCCAACCCCATCTAATCCGCTTTCAAGATAACTCAGATATCGGTCCAAGACCGGTGAAACATAGGCGTTGATCGCAGTGGTGCTCGTCCGTTCATATTCCCGGTATTCCGGCAGAACCTCACTCGAAGTTGAGACAAAGTAACCCAGCTCCCGCAGCCGCCCGGCGATATAACCCTCATGCTGCGGGTGTAGAAATGAAAAAAGCAGGCATACCGCTACAGATTCGATATCCTCGGCTTTCAGGTTCTGGATGAGAGTTTCAAGCTCAGCGGGTTCTAATGCCCGCAAAACTTCACCCCGAAAATTTACCCGTTCGTCCACCACAAAACGACAATTTTCAGGAATAATCGCCGGCGGCGGATCGGCGGAAAGATTATACAATTCAGGCCGGTTCTGCCTTCCAATCTGCAGCACATCCCGGAATCCCGCCGTGGTTATCAGCGCGGTGCGCGCCCCTTTTCGCTCAAGCAGCGCGTTGGTGGCTACCGTCGAACCGTGGATGAGATCGACTTTGCAATGACCTTTTGTTTGAAATTCGCTAAATATCCTCTCCAATCCTTCCAGTACCGCCCTGGCTGGATTATGCGGGGTAGAAAGGAGTTTAAAAGACATTAATTCGCCCGAAGAAGGGATATAGATTACAAAATCCGTAAATGTGCCTCCGATATCAATTCCAATGCGGATATCAATCCCATCGTGGATATCAATCCCATCGTGTATACCAATCTCATCCTGAATGCCTAAACCATTTTGGGTGTCCATCTGGATGTTTTTTTCTAATCCTTTTGGTTCATCCACAATTGGCTTTTCGCTGAAAGATTCACACATCACACCCGGCCTTCGCTGAGAGAAAAAAGGATTTCGCCCGGGATCTTTTCACGGTTTCGTAGATCGACTTCAATCATATTTTTACATGATATTTTAATGTCATCTGTAAATGGCAGGCTGCGTTTGACAATCGTACCAAGCAGCGTGCAGTCACTCTTTAATACATCCCAAACAGCGATACGAAATTTAATTGAGGCGATCTCCATCGGTCCGATCTCATCAATCACTACCAGCGCTTTATTTCCCAGTGCGTCATAAATTGATTCCACCCCAATTTCTTCCAGCATCTGTAAATCCACACCATACTTTCCCACCCGTTTCGAACTGGAGATATTTACATGCGCGAGTACCGCCTGCTGCCCACCCAAAGTGATTATCCGGAACCCGGTTCTATGACCAGCCTCTCGGATTTCCTGTGTGTAAAAACCGCCCATATTTCCGGAGTATCCATCGATAATTTTTTTGATAATTGTGGTTTTCCCACACCCGGGATAACCGGTCAGGAGAATCATGTTGCCCATAATCCAAGCATGAGTGTACGACATGAAGTTAAACATGTCAAACAAAATACACGATTTTTATTTTGGAGTTTTGGAATCATCCTTGCAACCAAAATCCGAGCAAATCTGATTGCAACTAATCTATGAATTCAGTGTTTAACGCGTAGAAAGGAGGTGAATTAAAAGATATTATCCAAATCGAGCATTAGATGTCACCTGCTCAGCATCAATTTCATAAATCTAATAAAACGTCATAATCAATTAATAAGGAGAAATTAAATATGAGTACATCTGCATTGGATTTAGAAACCCAGGAATTTCCCTGGTGGATACCTTTATTGCAGGGAATTGCATCAGTGGTTTTCGGACTGCTTCTTCTGTTCGTCAGGGAAGAATTCATATCCTTGATCGTCATTCTGCTTGGTCTGTATTGGCTGATCGGCGGTTTGTTCAACATTATCAGTATATTCATCGACAGCTCCGCCTGGGGCTGGAAACTGTTTATCGGCGTGCTGGGAATTCTAGCAGGCATTATCGTCATCCAGCATCCTCTATGGGGATCATTCGTCCTGCCGGCGCTGGCTGCGGTCCTGCTGGGCATTCAGGGTTTAATTGTAGGTGTTGTCAGCCTGGTATTTGCCTTCAAAGGTGGCGGTTGGGGCGCAGGCATTCTGGGTGTGATAAGCATCCTGCTGGGTTTACTGCTGCTGTTTAATGCGTTGGTGGCCGGTCAGCTTTTGGTGATCCTGCTGGGCATTGTGATGATCATCGGTGGTGTTGTAGCCATCATTTTTGCGTTCAGAATGCGGTAGATCGATAATTTAAGGATTCAATAATTTAAAACCTCCGGGTAAAAAGACATCCGGAGGTCCATTATTAAACAGTACAAATTGACGAATTCTTATCTAAAAATCTAATACAAAAGTCCGATGAGGTGAACATGAAAAGCTATCCGGAAATAAGCGGCTTTCTACTCGAACACCTACAGTCCATATACAATAACGACATCCAGACCTACCACGCTACCACCAGCGAAGACCTGACCCTTTACGAATGGTGGATCACGCCTCACCGGTTGGAAGGTTTGCCTTTCCATGATTTTATGATGGCTGAGAACAAACGCCGCGGCACCGTTTTTGGAGCCGAGATTAACAGCCAGACCACCCAGGATGCGCCTCGAACCCGCTTTGATCTGGCAAACCTCAACATCCAGCGCTACGCAGATACCGCCATCGCCAGCTACACATTGCTGACCAGCACCGGCACGGAAGCAGGCGTTAATGTCGCCGCGCATAATGAAAGCCGGGTGATGGTAAAGTCAGGAGGGGGTTGGAAAGTGGTGCACGTGCATAAATCACCGGCTTACCAGGCGCCGCATGTGGGTTGAGGATTCCTGTAATGATGTTAACTGCAAGGAAAGTTGAATTAAAAACCTGGAAGATCTCTCTGCTTTTACTCTTAAAGAAGCGCCCCCGGCGAGATTCGAACTCACAACCTGCGGATTCGAAGTTTGATCCGGGCATTTCCATATAGTACTTTGTTGTGTTATGACGTTCATTGTGTCCAGAAAAATGTGCAAACGACGTCCATTCTGTCCAATATTTTCATGCTGTGCTACCCAATCTGCACCAGAACTGCACCGGAACCATGCCAGAACTTCACCAGGTTGCACCCAGCATCAAGAAGAGAAGGCGACTCTAATTGCTCTAACAGTACGACTTCTGCGGCTCGGCATGCGGGGACAAAAAAACAGAAGCAAACAGCAACAAAAAAATCAAATTCAGGTCGGGTTTCTCAGTGTACCTGTATGGGGGTAGGTAGACTTTTTGTACCCCGCTGTCCTTGATTGTGTATGTGTCAATTAAGTTCGTATACATTGGAGAAGGGGAGAAAATGTGGTTAGGATAAAAAAGACAATTAGGCGGGCACAATACTGAGCCGCCACTTTTTGCTTCACTCATTGAGAAATTGTTGACAAAGAGTTTAGTAATTTCGACAAGGAAATATAGGCCGTGGAATAACCTTCCAAAAGATAAGAAATTATTCATAGTATGTACATTATATAGACAATATATGTAATTAATGATATAATTTGGGGAATAATCAAAAACACAATTATGTTTTGGCAAACATATAATTTACTAACCATTTATCATAAACCCAGATTATTTTGTAAATAATTTGGTCATAAGAATTAAAGAAAACGTAATATGAAAATTTTAGCAATTGTTATCTTACTTGGATTGTCCATGCTTGGGTGTAAAAATTACCAATCAATTTCATCATCACTCTCAGATGAAGAATTAGAAATCTCATTGTTGGATTCGGAACCTAATGATGCTGAACCAACCCTGGTTCCACCAAAATCCAACACATATTCTGATGCAACCAAGTCTTCAGAATCATTAACTGCCACAACGGTATCATTGCCTGGAATTGAGGTTTTTAAATTTAGTGGTGAGGAACCAGCCTGGTACACTGTTGACGATGATGTGATGGGTGGCATATCAAATAGTAGCGTCGATGTTATTGATCCAGGATTCTTATCTTTTTCGGGTACGATGTCACTTGAAAACAACGGTGGCTTTTCTTCTGTACGCTCTGATTGGCAACCCACCAACTTGGAATTATATGATGGTGTACTGCTTCGGGTTCTAGGTGACGGTAAGAATTATCGTTTAAGAATTCGATCGGCACAGACCGGAAGCGAAATCTCGTATAATGCAGTTTTTGAAACAAGTCCTGGAAAATGGCAAGAAGTCTACATTCCTTTTGAGAAAATGGTCCCAACTTACCGTGGGTTTATAATGAATGTAGGAAAACTTGACCCATCAATGATAGGTTCATTCGGTTTTATGTTGAGTGATAAACAAGCTGGAGAGTTTGAACTTATGATTGATTGGATTCGAGCAATCGCAGAGGACGATTTACCCACATCTTAATTGCGTGGATTCAATTTCAATATTTAAACACTTAAAAATCATGAAAATCAATGACGGATAATATAGCAGGCTGAATTTTGACTGCTAGATGAATCCTATAATGGAGTGGATGTATAAAAAGGAATTTGGATTATTCCTTCAATCCAATCCTGGCTGCATGATAGCCGCACATACCATGCACTCCACCGCCTGGCGGGGTGGATGAGGAACAAATGTAAAATCCCCTTAATGGCATTCTGTAAGGTGTCAAACTAGGGACTGGGCGGGAATATAACTGGCGCCAGTCCTGCACTCCTCCGTTGATATCCCCACCTACATAATTTGGATTGTAAGCCTGTATTTCGACGGCGGTATATACATTTTTTGACAGGATGAGTTCACGAAACCCAGGAGCAAAGCGCTCTATTTGAGATGTAATACGTTCGCTAACATCCTGGTTGGAATCATGGGGTACATGGCAATAAGCCCAGGCGGTATGCAGCAGACCAGGAGCGCGACTGGCATCGAACAGACTTTGCTGCGCCAGCAGCACGAAAGGTTTTTCGGGATGTTCTCCCAGCCAGACTGCATTTTCTGCTGCACTAATTTCTTCAAAGGTGCCTCCTAAATGTACAGTACCCGCCTGTGAACAGATTTTCGACTTCCAGGGGATTGAACCACCCAAGGCATAATCCACTTTGCAGACTCCCGGACCATAGCGGTATTTTTCCAGCCTCTGAATGTACCGGGTGGAAAGTCTGCTTCTACAAATCTGGACAACTTGCCGCGGAGTTACATCTAAAAATACCAACCTTGATTCGGGTAGATCTTCAAGTGAAGCCACCTCATAGCCTGTAATGATCTCCCCACCCAAGGACTGCAGATAGGCTCCCATGGAATGCGAGATTGCCTGTGATCCGCCTTTTGCGATTGGCCAGCCTACTGCATGTGCAAGCATGCCAAGTACCAGAGCGATGGAAGCTGTGGTAAGTTTTTCCAATGGAAGCATTCCATGTCCGGCCAGCCCAGCTATCAGTGCCTGGGCAGGCTCATCCCCAAAGCGGCGTTTGGCGAGTCTGCGGGCGGATTGAATAGCTGATATCCCAAACCGAGCTAACTTAAAAGGATGTTTTGGTGGAAGAGGCAAAGGACCAAGAATGTCCTCCATAATTGCTGTCCATGATTCAACAAGAGGAGTCATCCAAGATAGATAAGTTTGGCAATCAACTCCTAAACTGGCTGAGCTTTCTTCCAGGGAAAGCGATAGAAATGGAGTGCGCCCATCATCAAGCGGATGCGCCACCGATAGAGGCGGTTGAATCCACTCCAAACCAAAATCTGCCAGGGGTAAATCCCGATAAAAAGGAGATGCAACCCCCAAGGGATGAACCGCTGAGCAAATATCATGGTGGAATCCTGGAAGTGTTACTTCCGTTGTGCGGGTTCCACCTCCGATGTTTTTATTGGCTTCCAGCACAATCACTTTCTGACCGCACCTTGCCAGCGTAATGGCTGCTGCCAGACCGTTCGGTCCGGACCCTACAATTACGGCATCATAATCAGGCATAAAGTCTTAATTTTTAAAATCATCCGATGACCTTTTATTTAGGAACTGCAGGCATATTAAGCCCTAAGCAGGTGCCTTCATTATGCCAGATTTTTCACCATTAACGCGACTGAATGCGCGCATCAACCAGGGAATTGGTTTCGGTGGATATGGGCGCATATGAATACCAGATTCCATATATATATGATATAAACCTACCGTTAGTATCTCGCTATACTTTATATAGTTATAAATACCGCCGCTCTCTGTTTTCATTTGAAGGACAGCGGTTTTTATTACAGTTTTTTAGGCATCAACAAGAATTAGCATAGGAAAAAATCGGGGCCATGCCAAGCCGCAGCCTTTTGTTATTAAGTGATTATGGATTTATTGATGCAGGATTTGACTCTAAGATTTTGCGGCTCAGTTTGTGGGTGATCAAACAGAAGTCAAAGATCAGATAAAAATAAATGGTGGAGTGCTGGCTAGATATCTTAAGGGGGTGGGTAGACTTTTTGTATCCCGTTGTGTTTGATTATGTATGTGTCAATCAAGTTCGCATGCATAGGAGAAGTGGAGAACTCGTGGCTAGGAAATGTGAAGGTGTTTGGGCTAGCACAATACTGAACCACTACTTTTTTTGCTTACGGAAAGAGAATCTTTTTTGTTTTGAGGTTTTGTATGCTTATAATCAAAATTTTTTTACTCAAATAAATTGGCACCCCGCGATAATACCCCAACGCTTGTATGTGTGTTAGCCAGGATAATGTTGTGTACATTGCGAAGCGCGCAGTCTGGTGCGGTTGGGGGGGTTCCTTGCGTGTGAGTGTGCACGGGGTATTGGATATTCCACGTTCAACCAGACGCGTTTATACTATTAAATAGGAGGTGTACGATGAAAGAGAAAAACAAGAATAAGAAACGGATAAACAAGCACGTGCATTTGAAGGTGCGGACCGGTGTTAAGAGTGGGTTGGGGGAGAAATGTCATACTGATGCCGATTGTCCAGATTCTTTTGCAGTTTGTTTTAACGAAGAATGTGTGATTTGGTTGTGAGACTATCGCGTGAACTGTGCACTCCATAGAAAATATATTTGTTGGATGTCGCACGGCGGTTATTGGTGGATATCCTGCCACCGGGGGTGGTTTTTGTGTTGGGGTACAATAACAACTAAATTGATAATTGACTTCAAGAATTTATTAATAACAATACCAGATGAAGCAATAAGCACATTGAGTAAAGGAAATTGTCCGAAGCGATTCACCTTAAAAGGTCAGTTTTCTTTCATCACTATCGTATTCTTTCCATAAAACCCCAAATCGGTTAAATAGATATTAGTAAGCATAAGTAGGTACACAATGACGGAAAATCTCCTAAATAAGGATTCTATTATTTGCGCGCTAATTATGATTATAGGTTTATTCTTAGCTTTATTGTTTCCTTGGTTTGCAGACATTCAGGGTCTGGCATCCTCAACTGAGACCAGCATAACAGCAGACAATCCTGAAGCAGTTACTAGGTACTATGTAGCCAAGACAGGTGACGGTACAAATCCCATCCTGGGATGGAGCACAGCATTTACAAATGTGCAAGACGCTTTGACCGAAGCGATCCTAACAAGCGGAGGAGAGATTTGGGTTGCAGAAGGTGTTTATTACCCAGACGAGGGAATTGGCCAAATCGAAAACGCCAGAGAATCAACCTTTATGCTTGCGGATAATGTGAAACTATACGGCGGTTTTGATACCAACGATACGACTTTCTATGAACGTGATTGGGAGAGAAACATGACCGTGTTGAGCGGCGATATTGACCAAAATGATACCAACACAGGTGGGGTCGTGCTGACGATTACGCATATTGTTGGTAATAATTCTTATAATGTGATCACGGCAAACGGAGCAATCGGCGCGAATATCACCAAAAATTCTGTTTTAGACGGTTTTACCATTACAGCTGGGCGGGCTAATGATTCGAGTAATTTTTATGTGCAAGGTGGAGGTTTTTACTGCTATGGGGCTGGGAATGGAAATGAGTGCAGCCCTATCCTGACCAACATCAACTTTTCTGGAAACTTCGCACAAGCTACAGGTGGAGCATTGTACACTGATTGCTCATTTGGTGGAAAAAGTAATCCCCAACTGACTAATGTAACTTTCAGTAGCAACAAAGCTATAGAAGGTGGTGCTATATACAATACTGCTGTTACTAACGGAATATGTAATCCATTTCTGAAAGACGTCACTTTCTTTAACAACTCTGCTAACTGGGGAGGTGCTCTTTACAACAATGGAATTACTGGGAGCATCTATCCGAACCTCCTTGATGTCACTTTCATTAACAATTCGGCTGAAAACGATGGAGGGGCAATGTACAATTATGGCAAGCAAGGTGACAGCAGCCCCAGCCTGACCAATGTCATCTTCGCCGGCAATTCTGCCGGTGGCGACGGTGGAGCGATATACAATTATGGGTACAGTGGTATTAGCAGTCCCAGTCTGGCTAATGTAGTCTTCTCTGGTAACAAGGCAGTATTTCGCGGAGGGGCGATTTACAGCGATGGTTCTGAAAATGGAGCTGCTAACCCCATTCTTACCAATGTTACCATCTCAGGTAACTTTGCAGGTGAAATCGGTGGGGGTATGTACAATAATGGGTATGATGGGAATAGTAAGCCTTTAGTGCAGAACAGCATATTGTGGAATAACAAGGACAACAGTGGTACCGAACCACTTTTTGGAAATATCTACAACAACGCTGGTACTGTTACTGTGACACATACTATAATCCAGGGCTCGGAAGGTAGCAGCAGTTGGACTGGAGGCAGTTATGTTGACGATGGTGGAAATGTCGATATAAATCCATTGTTTCTTGAACCTATCGACCCAAACTCATCACCCACCACATTGGGTAACCTGCATCTGCAATCCAATTCTCCAGCAATAGATGCAGGTAACAATTCATTTATAAATGGTATCTCTACCGACCTGGATGGGGAGCCTCGCATCGTTGATGGGGATAAGGATGCTACACCAACGGTAGACATGGGAGCGTATGAATATATTGAATACATATTCGACGGTTACCTGCCGTTGATAATGCGCTGAACTATTATAATTAATACCGCCGTTCTCAATTTCCATTTGGAGGGCGGTGGTTTTTATTTGCGGGAATTCAGGAATCGGCGGGGTTTAGGGTAGGACAAAATCGGGGGACTATGTCAAGCCGTAACAGTCCTACATCAATCGTTGATCATATGCTTGTGCTGAAAGAGCATACGATTTGCACATCTTCGGCTTATTATGTGGTGGATATAAGATCAGTACCAAGTAGCGATGAACAACAAAAGCAACAGGCGGTACGCATGGAGTTCCAGAAGGGGGTGGGTAGACTAATTGTACCCTATATTTAGTTTTATATAAAAAGCAATTGCATGTCCACATGGGAGTGGAGAGGTGAAATTTGGTGGACGTAAGTGGTAACGAGATGCTATTGGATCAACTCTAAATTTTTCATTAAAATTTTTACTGCTCGGTACCGCACTGATCGATTTTTACTTTGATCCAGTTAGCCACGCGCCTCTCAATCCTCAGCTACTATCGTGATTCAATCTTTTCATATTGGCAAAGTTGGTCTAATATTGTGAGTGGTACAGATTATGGGGGCAGATCAGTTACATTCGATAAGGATGTTGCTAACTACAAGGCTCATATGATCGGATTTGAGAGCAGTCAAATCCAACTACACATCTATTCTGAATGGGAAGCGAACTGGGACAAGCGCCGACGCGCATTTCTCTGGTTACACCTGTGGACCGATTCACCCTTGGCGGTACACCAGCAGTGCGTTATGTATCCACGAACCCCGACTCGAAAATGTTACTCTATAGCAAAGGGTCATGGGCATATTTTCACGAAAAGCTTTATTCGTTTTCGTTCATCCGTGCTCCGTATTTGCCTTCATGTGATGCCCTGCCTCTTTCCGTAGAACAGGTCTATGAATACCTCGTTTCGACGGTTGAATTCTTGGAATAGT
>Ga0180438_10011160_pt1 | contig 10899 bp, 10 predicted proteins | sample SS_ome_12_FD_132455 | JGI IMG/M metagenome (GOLD analysis project Ga0180438, IMG submission 132455) | Hypersaline lake sediment archaeal communities from the Salton Sea, California, USA - SS_3_D_2 metaG | ecosystem: Environmental > Aquatic > Non-marine Saline and Alkaline > Hypersaline >... | reverse complement strand
TCTGTGACCGGATAATCCTGAAGGGCGAAATTAGCGACATAGTTTTGACTCTGAGTCACGTTCTTGACTAACTCATACTGGTCTTGACGATAATCAGCCACAAAGAACACATATTCTCCCGTATCCGACATCTTGCCAAAGGTGGAGACCATGGGGGCCAAATTGGCATTCCCGATATAGTACTTCTCACCATTCGCTCGGTAAGTCCCATCCGGTTGAGGGGTGAGGGACATTTCAGTAGCATAAATATCGGCCCCATGCTCCCTTTCAGAAAGTCCAAAAGCGAATATCGCCCCTTCCCGCAGCAGATCCGCCGCTCTCCTCTTGAGAGCCTGATTTGAACTCATCCATATCGGACCCAGCCCTAGAATCGAAACCTGCCAGGTATACCAATACGCCAGCCCATAAAAACTCAAGATTTCATTGAAATCACAATTCCGCCAGGTATCCCAACGTGTTTCACCGTCACCTACTTCTGACGGTGTGAGAAGAGAGGCAAATATCTTCTCATCCTTTATAAATTGCAGGAAATCCGCATACCAAACATGGGCATGATCGTCCTGCTTAATCTTGTTCTTCCCTTTCTTCTCAAAAAAATCGATGGTTTTAAGCATGATCTCTTTGGATTGCTGATCTGAATATTCTCGAGCATGGGCTTTGGGATGGATGAGAATCATGTGCTTTTCTCCTCGTTTCAGGATCCTTTGCGTATGTATTGAAAAGCTTCTTCCTTGGGCTAAAAACAGTATAGCAAATCTTGGATTATTCGAGGGGTACGATCGCGCACTTCTTTCTGAACGAAAAACATTCTGGGGTCGATCTAAAAACCAGCGCAAACCTGGAAGGAATCCCTTTAAGGCTTGATGGAGACTAAGTGAAGGACGTGCACCGTTGCTCTGAAATCAGCGATCCGTCTGAGAAACCTTCATCCTACGATCCAGACGTCACAAATCTCAAGGTCTTTCAACGGCATGGCATGCGTGACAGTAGCGGGATTCCTGTTCATCTACATTTTGTCCACACGCAGATCCTCTCACCAAGGGGACTTCGTATTCTACCTGGGTCGCTTTTCCCACCTGAATCCATCTGCCATCAGGAAGTTGTCTAATACTCCAAAGGGCCTCTCCCAAGGTAGTCATCAAAACCGTATCACCCACTTGCAGATCGATGGAAGGATTCAGTAGAGCTCGCCGGAGTGCCAGATCCTCAGAATCCTCTATGGTGTACGTCAATGGCGGTTCTTCTAATGTGCCATGACAGGTCTTGCATTGCACATACTGCACCTCGGATTGGCTACTGTGCAGATCCCCATCGCCCATGGCCTCTCCTGACGTATGACAATCCACGCAATCCAGCTCCCATTCGCACAGCGTGAATTGTGCGATCGGTTGGTAATAGTCCTGCAGCCTTGGCGCTCGCTGGGTTTGGGGCAAATCCTTGCGAGGGCGGAAGGTCATATCAACCAGGCTATAATTCCCCCGGTTGTGGCAGGCATTACATTGCGTATAAGGAATGGCCGTGGTTAACCGATGTTGAGCTGCATGACCGCTCTCGCCCCTCACCACGGTAGGATCCTCTCCGACGTAAGTCCCCATAAAATTGCTTGGAGAATGACAGGCAGCACAACCTGTCAACCGCTTGTAAGCAGCCTCGGGGATGGGTTCCGCATAGAGATGACATGTGAGGCAACGTTCGGCGAAATCCTGCACTGGTTGCGGATCCTGTGCCAGAGTCGTTTCAAAAGCCAGCAAAGCAGGTACCCCACTCTCCGTCGTCACAAGGGGATCCCGAACAGCTTGAATACCATAACCAGCACTTTGATCCTCCTGCGCACCGAAAGCGAAGCGGACCTGGGCGATCGCGCCAGCATAAGTGGATTGAATACTGGTCAACGATCGTGCGATATGGTCGCGATGATCCTCGGGGGATCCACTATGACAGGCTTCACCACCACAACCCTCTTCCACCACGTTGAAATCCGATGGATTCCTGCCGCCGATCAAGCCTGCATGCGCCTTATCGGGATCTAGGGATAACGGCTCCCCACCGTGACAGCTCACACAACCAAAAACCTCAACTGGATGCGCCGAGGAGATTTCTTCGATGCCTTCATGGCAGGTGAGACAATATTCAGGTTCGTTTGTCAGGCTCGGAATGAATCCCACAGGGACTGAATTCCCAGCATAAGAAACATATTCGGGTCTTAATTCCCTCATCCCAGCCAGAACGAGACTCCCAAGCAGCACCAACGTTCCCAGGAGTATTCCCCGCTGAACCTTCATCGCAATGCTCCGACAAGGGTCAATAACGTGATCAGGATGATCACACTGACAGCAAGGATTTGTGCTCTCCGCCCATCTCGGGGAAACCAGCGACCGCCTTCCTCGCCGCGATCAAATACATAAGGTAATGAACCCAGAAGAATCAACAGGAGGAGCGGGATTAGGACTCCCATCCACAGGGGATCCCCCCAACGAAGCAATTCCTGGATCCAAAGGAAAAACCATGGAGCACTTGCCTCTCCTATCACCTGGGTAGGATCCAATTGAGCCCCCAATCCCGGGTTGAAAAAGACGGAGAGGATCACAAGTATCCCTCCAGCGATGAGCCCTGCAAGGACCTCACGTCGAAGGAGTAGTTCTCGCCCGATCTTGTCGGAGCGTCTTCCAGGTCTTGGCTTTGGTCTGCTGATGCCCCCGTCCCGGCGTACTCGGAAAAGGTGCCATCCGAAGAGGAAAGCGGCTGGAATGAGCAATCCAAACACATGCCAGCCAAAAAAGCGAGGGACAGTCCCCGAACCGAGTTCGGAACCACCCACAACCAGTCGATAAAGCCCTCCTCCAATCAGGGGCACCTCCTTCACCAGATTCGTCCCTACGAGTAACGCCCAACCCATATCCACATCCCATCGAAGCACATAACCGGTAAAATCGAGGCCTAATAAGAGGAGAAGCAGTCCTAGACCTAAAAGCCAGTTGAACCGACGTGGAGGACGTGATCCACCCGTGAGGATCACACGCAACAGATGCAGGATCGAAACAATCACCAACGCCTGTGTGCTCCAATAATGCAGGTTGCGAACCAGCCATCCTAAGGGAACATGATAGGTGAGAAGCTGAATGGAATCGTTCGCTTGTTCTGCGCTGGGTACATAGTAGAACAAAAGCAACGCTCCGGTGAACGCCACCACGAGGAAAAGAAAAACCGCCAACCCACCCAGGCCGAACGTGTAACTGAAACTTGCTTGTTCAGCCGGGATGGTCGGCGGGTGAAGGTGATAGAAAAAATTGGGTCTTTTCGTCACGATATTAACCAGCAGATCGGGCATGTGAGCCCGATCTGAATGCGACGGCTCCCACGCCGTCGCAACAATTGTTTCGTTGTAATCAAGCTCCCACGAATAATTTTACGATGGGAATCCAGTTTTTACGATCAATCCGCCCCAGCAGCTTCCTCCTGAAGTTGTCGGCCTTTCTCTAAAACGCTGTCTTCCCACTCCGCTTCTTCCGTCACGTAACGCCAGTACCACTTGGAATGGTGCAACCGGGCATACAAGGCAGAAACCTTTCCGGTAAACATGGAGAAAAAGGCTTCCTTCTCCTCAGGAAATACTGCACCCATGTAAACATGGATGATCCAACCCGCGATGATCATGCCCATGGCCCCAAAATGGACAGGGAGTGCCCACTGGAGCAACCACGGCCAGGGTACAAGCTGATGAAAGGTCATGATGACCCCGGTGAAACCAATCAACAACGCTCCAACGACGACCACATAGGAATAGATTTTTTGACCGGCATTGTAAGCATCTTGAGGAGGCAATGGCTTGTCTTTTACAAAACCGAGCATTTGAAGGGGCTTGACCTTAAGCCATTCGATATCATCCTTATCCAGCATCATTCGGTTTCGGGCGAAGGGAATGAAGTACTTCCGAAAGCCGACCAGGATATTGAAGGTCATCACCGCCATCCAGATCAAGCCAACGGTGTAGTGAAAGGTGATTAGATTGGCTGTTCCACCAAAGACATTGCGAACAAACTCGAGCCAGATATCAGGGACAATGCCCAATCGTGGTGAAAAGAGAATGCCCAATCCTGTCAACACCAACAAGGCTCCTGCACCGGCGTTAAACCAGTGGGTCAAGATGTTGGCAATATTATGTTTTTTGATCTGCTTTTCTCGCAGATGCTTTCGTTCTGCCAGGGGAATAAACTCTTCGTGACTCATTCTTCAAACTCCTTTTCGCCCTCAAGCAGTTGCTTGGTAAAGAAAGCTGCCTGACCCAGGAAAGAAAGACCCACTCCTGCCGCCACAGCGGGGATGGCCAATTTTCGCCAGAAGGTCTCAGCAGCAGTATAGCGAGGCTCTCGTGGTAACACACCCGATTCCATCACATCGCCATGGATGTAATAGATGTTTGGACCAGGATTCACGTCCTCTGTCACAAGCCTCTGTACCGACTTGGCTTCCTTCAAGGCTTTTGAGACATCCGACTCGGGATCATTCAAGTCGCCAAAGAGACGGGATTCGCCCAGGCATGTGGCTACGCAGGCAGGCGCTCGACCCATCTCAACCCGTTGGGCACAAGCATTGCATTTGTCAACCACGCCCCGGGTTTTGTCCAAGTGGCGTGCATCATAGGGACAGGCATCAACACAAAATCCACAACCGATACAGGCGTCTTGATCCACCAAGACCAATCCAGTCTCCTGATCCTTATAGGTCGCTCCACTCGTGCAAACATCCACACAGGGAGGCTCTTCACAATGCATGCAGTTGTACGGCACATAGGTGCGCGAGAGCTCTGGGAACTCTCCCTTCAAGCCGAGATCCCTGACCCAAATTCGAGTGTAGGGGATTTCAACATCGTTCTCGGCTCGACAGGCAACCAGGCAGGCTCGGCAATCAATGCAACGTTCTACGTCGATCACAAATCCATAACGTTTTTTATCCGCCATATCCTCGCCTCCTACGCTTTCTCAACCGTTACATAGGTCTGGCTCAAGGCTTGACCACCGCTGATCGGATCCGTATAAGTCACATGCAAGTCAGAGTCGCTGGAGCCATGACCATAGGCAGTGGTTAACCCTTTGGAAATGTGTCCATACCCAACCGTCATGTACACGCAATCTGGCCGTATCCCTTCCGTAACGAAAGCCTGTATCTCGATTTGCCCTATCGGGCTGCTTACCAGCACCCAATCGTTGTTCTTTATCCCGCGCGCCTCCGCTGGCTTTGGATGGATCCACATGCGCGGCTTATCCTCCACTTGATGAAGGAACAGGTTATTCTGGGTTGCTGTTTGTGTATGCTGCCCGACCTTCCCGGTTAGCAAGTAAAACTCATTGGGACCAGGAGCGGTCGGCTCCTCCCAGGTTGGCCAGGGTGAAAAACCTGCATTACCCAAGGTCTCACAGTAAACCTCGATCTTCCCACTGGGGGTATTGAATGTGATTTCTGGTTCTTCTTCACGTTGAGCATCGGGTTCTACATAACCGCGTGTTTTTAAAATCTCCAAATCCACCCAAAATGGGGCTAGCTGTTGACGGAGATAATCTTCTTCATCCTCATATTGGAAGAAATCACCCAAGCCCAAACGCTCACCGAGTTGTTTATAAATCCACAGAGCAGAACGTGCATCCCCTTGGGGCTCGATGACGGGTTGACGGATAAAAACCTTCCCTTCCAAAGCCATAAGGGGATCGTAGCGTTCTAAATAACTAGCTTCGGGCAGGACGATGTCCGCAAACCAAGCGGTATCATTCATGATCACGTCCACATCGATAATGCATTCCATCTTGGACATGGCTTCTATCGTTTTCGCTCGATCAGGAATACTCAGAACCGGGTTTTGTCGGCTAATGAACCAACCCTTTGCCTGATAGGGTTCACCGCTCAAGATGGCGTCTCGCAGTTCCTGGAAAATCCCCAACTTTAAAGGAACAAGGGGGTAGCGCCAGGGCACCCCATCCAAGCGAAGGCTTGTGGTCCGGGGATATGGGGGTTGAGGTGGTTTGCCCAAAGGCACTCCTGCAGCTTCTGGATTCTCTGCAATGAGACAACCACCGGGTGTAAGAACGTTCCCACTTAGTGCATTCAGAGTAGCGATGGCTCTTTCCGTTTGGAAGGAGTTGATGAAGTTAGAGGTTCTCCAACCGGGATGAGCAAGGGCATTGTGTTTCGCCGCGGCATACTCACGAGCGATACGACGGATGGTGTCCGCAGGGACACCGGTCTTGGCCTCAGCCCACTCTGGGGTAAATTCACTCATGGCATCGATAATGCCGTCACACCCCACAACATATTGCTTCACAAAATCACAATCGGCCAACTCCTCCGAAACGATCACCTGGATCATGGCTAACAAAAACGCCGAGTCGGTACCCGGACGGATGGGAATCCATTCGTCTGCCTTGCCAGCCGTCTTCGTAAACCTGGGGTCGAGCACAACCAATTTTGCACCGCGGGCCACCGCTTCCACCAAAGCTGCGGTCTCGGAAGTGGAAATAGCCTCCAATAAGTTGCGCCCGATCAGAAGGATGAACTCGACATTATCATAGTCCCGCGCTGGTTCCTCCACTCCATAGGTCAGACTGAAGGCTGTCACCATGGCGTTGAAGCACAGGCTGCGTTGGGTTCCATAGTTGGGTGAACCATAGGCATTGAGCAAATTCTCAAACTGGACCTGGGACAAATTGTGCGTACTGGAGAAGATCATGGCTTCCGGGCCATATTGATTCTTGAGCTGCAACATGGATTCAGCCGCCAGATCAAGAGCTTCGTCCCAAGAAGCCTCTCTGAATTGGCCGCCGCCGCGCGGTCCTACTCGAATGAGTGGCTTGAGGACACGATCTGGGTCATAGGTGGTCATTAAACCGGATTGGCCGCGTGCACAAAGCCGGCCCTTGGAATGAGGATGATCCGGATTGCCCTCTAACTTGACAACTCGACCATCCTTCACTTTCGCCAACACGCCACAGCGCCAGACACACATTTCACACATAGTGGGGATGTAGCCATCCCCATCTGCGTCAAGTATGCCTGAACGCATGGCTGCCTTAGCCACACGTGGCGGTACGAACTGGCTTACGGCCAATGCACCTGCAGAAGCGCTGGCGACTTTGAAAAACTCGCGTCGGGTTAGGTTAGGACCTTGAAACGCCATAGGTTCTCCTCTTAGCTTTCTGAACCTGTCGTCTCAGGCTTTTCGCTCATTCGATCCTTGCGAGAGAGCCCCGCTCGATCGATCAAATAGAAGAGCAACAAGCTGATGAGACCGAATAGAATGATGAACAACCAGGTATTGATATTCCACAATGCCTCGAAGGTGGTATTCCCTACCTTGGCTAATTGGGAGATCTTGGGAAAAACCGTGGGATAGGTCAGACCGAAAAGTACTGCCCCTGTCAGGAAACCGAGTAAACCCGGAATGATGTAATCTAATTTTCCTTCGCCGGACCCGGCGACACAGGTGCCCGGTCAATAACCGGTGAGAGCCATTCCAGCACCGAATATCAAGCCGCCCAGGATATTCCCCACCACGTAGGTTGCTGGGATATTAGGAAAGGTAATCAGCCCCAAATCCCGGAGCCCATAGAGCCCAATCATGGCAACCACAAGACCGCTCATCATGAATTTAAGAACCGCCAGGTCGGTGAACCGAAAAACGTTTACGATCTTATGGTACTTGGTCAACCCAGCTTTATTGAGCAGGAAGCCAAAGAACAAACCGAGGAAGAGTGCAAGGATGTAATTGATCATATTAGTACCTCGCTCGATAGATGATCAGGGCGACGAGGATGCCCGAGGCGAACATTCCACCCATGAAGAGAAAAGCCGCGGGCGCTAGAAGCATCCCACCGGCGATGGCGAGTCCACTGGTGCACCCACCTGCAATCCCGGCGCCATACTCAAGGATGATGGCCCCAACGAAGGCCAGAACCCAGCGCTTCCATCGCTGAGTACCGAAGATTTCGCCCCATTGTTTTTCAGGGAGAAAGCGCCACTTGAGGGTTTTGGAACTTAAAGCGCCCAGCAATCCACCGAAAAAGACGCCGATGAGTAAAACCACCTGCCAGGTGATCTCTGGTGGCATGACGAAATTAAAATAAAGGTTGTCAAATAGATCAGGAGCTACGGCTTGGCCAAGTATTCCTGCCAGGTTTTCAAACCCACCTGATGCTCCCAACAAGGTATTGCTTAGGGCTACCGCCAGGACGCCTACAATTCCCAAAAGCGCACCTGCGAAATAGGGAGACCAAAGCTCCTTGGAGAATTGATTTTTAAGCCATTCCATTCATCGCCTCCTCTTGGATCAATTACCAGCCATGGCCAGCAAAAGAGAACGTGTGTCCCAGTCCAATCCGCGTACCTGACGCACGAGATCCGGATCCAATCGTGAAAGTCGGTAGAGCAGATCTGAAGCTTGCTCTGGATTTTCTAAAAGCTTCGCGAGCGCTTTACGCCCCAGAGGATTTAACGCCTCAATCTGGGGAAGGAGCGCAGAGACTTCCGGAGAAATGCCTTCAATTGCCAAAATGGGCGTAGGAGTCGCTTCATCTTCCATCTCAACCGCGGGTTCTGCCGCCGCACGGATTCGACGTTCGTTCCAGAAGACAAAGCTTCCACCCCCAATAGCAACTCCTGCGATTAGGATGCCCAGGATGACATTCCCCCAATGGATGGAACGTTTGCCGAGGACCGTCTCTTCATAGCGTCGGTTGAAATCCACCAAGTCCTCGGTCACAATCTCTTGTGAGGCGATCTCAACGACTGTTTCAGCTTGCGATCCTTCATCCGAACTGGATGGCTCTTGAGGGGTAACTCCACCAGAACCTCCTCCTGAACCAACTTCAACCCCCAGGACAACCGCGTAGACTTCAGCCTTTTCCTGGGTATCGCTCGGATGGCAGGCAGCACAACTGAGTTGGATATCAGACAGCGGTGCAACCATCCCCGCGTGCGCCGCTTCAGGCTCCATGGCCTGGACATTTCCTGCATGGCAAAATTCGCAGAAATCACCGAATGCATGCGACACATGCCACTCGCCTTTGTCGTTCACAGGCATCTGACCCTGCACTTCATGGCAGTTTTTACAGGACGAGGCCTGTGACCCGCATTGCGCCTCGACAGCGGGAACCGAGATCATGAAGGCGACGGCTATCGTTAGAAGACCCATTGCCAAGGGTATCCAAACTTTCATTCGTGGTTTCATAGGCTCCTCCCAGTCCAAATTGGGCTTAAGAACGAGGTTCAATCACAGAGGCCCGTCTCGTGTAAATACCGCGCAAGACATCCCTCAGTAGATCGAGTGCTTGGATCAATTTGCTGTCAGCCAAAGTGTAGATCACAGATGCGCCAGAACGTTCTGTATTGACCATGTCCCGTTCGCGTAAAACCTTCAAATGCCGAGAAGTCGTGGGCTGAGGCAGCCCCAGCTCCTCCGATAGATCCGTCACATTACGCGGACCTTCTGCAAGGGTATAAAGGATCATGATCCTCTTCGGATCGGCCAATGCGCTGCAGATCCCACTATGAAGCTCGAAGATTTCCTGTTCTAACTTTTCATCCATTCGCTTTTCCTTTTATTCGGATGTTCGTATATATGACCCAAGCCATTTTATCCAAAGCTGCAACTTTTTCTACTAACAAGGATCACCCACCGCCTGGCAGAATGTCATATTAAATAAACAGCCGTTGAACTATGGAGAGAGGAACCAGCCCAAGTTATGGAAGCTGATCTGCAAAAATCGATAAGTGGTATTTCTCAGCCGAGAATTCATGGCTATGCGCAGCTTGGCGGCGCTCTTATGGATGTCGCTACGACTCAGCTTTCCATCGTAGGTCCACCCCAGACAGGAATGTAAAGCAGTCCCATAGCGTTTTAAGCTGGATGAACCCCTGTCGAAGATCAAGGACGCGATGTGCCAAACTCATTGAACCGGATCCCCCCACCTTGTATACGATCCATAATTTGGGGAGAAGAACCCAATAAACCCCTTGGTAACCACATCCTTAGGTTATGGTATCCTTTCAATCCAGCCCCTCAAATTCAAATCCTTGTGCATACTCAACCCCTTTTATAAACCCGCGCGCACGCTCAGTGAGTGGATAGGCTTCGGTAAGCGTTTGCCAAAAAGCTGAACTGTGATTGGGGTGTAGGCGATGGGCTAATTCGTGAGCGATGATATAGTCGATGACCCATTGAGGCCACTCCTGGATCGCTTCACTGATCCGGATATGCCCATCGGTAGCTCCGCCTGTCGTACAGCTGCCCAGACGAGTTTTCATACGTGGCACCCAGCGAATGGCTTCCCATTGGACTCGATTGTTGAAATATTTGCGGTTGATGAATTGGGCTCGATCCTGTAAGTCAGCGTCGGTACGACCCTTGGCGCGCTTCCGCTGCCGGGAAAGCTGTCCTTGAATCGTATTCAGAATCCCAGGAATTTCGGCGTTGCGGAGGTGGAAGGGAATTCGTACTAGCAAACGACCGCCTGGCTCTTTGCCCCAATGCACATTCTTTTTCAGGCGTTTGTCCCTTTTAATAATAACGTCCAGGATGTTTCCGTCCTTAGTTTGTAGTGAATATCCTTTATTTACCATCATGATGAACCATTATAGCTGCCTTCGTAAAACATGGGGCTGTGGGTTTGCCCCCTTTACAGATGGTAGAAACGCGGCCGTTGACCCTCTTTGGCAATGAATTGGGTCAATTTTTCATCGAACTTCCCCGATACTCAACATCAGCACAAGAAACACCCCATTGCACGACCGTGGTTAAATTACTAAACTTTAGGTGGGAGGCACATCAAGTGTCCGATTTACCTGTCATTCGAGTGGATGATAACCACTTTCAGGTAGAGCGAGAGGATGGGAGCCAACCAGAAATCTACATCC
>Ga0180438_10011158_pt1 | contig 10903 bp, 10 predicted proteins | sample SS_ome_12_FD_132455 | JGI IMG/M metagenome (GOLD analysis project Ga0180438, IMG submission 132455) | Hypersaline lake sediment archaeal communities from the Salton Sea, California, USA - SS_3_D_2 metaG | ecosystem: Environmental > Aquatic > Non-marine Saline and Alkaline > Hypersaline >... | reverse complement strand
TTTGATAATATGACACCGTTGCATGAAGTACATCATCTGATGTGAATGTAAAAATTACATCTTCATTTACATCAGCGAAAGTTTTATCAGATTGGAAAGAAGTTATTAGAGGTGTAATAGCGTTAGCTTTGACACTTGTAAAAGAGTATAATAAAAACAGGATTATTATCAAGCTTGCACTGGTTTTTATTTGGATATTTTTTTTAATTTTGAATCTTGTAATTATATCTATACTATTCACCTTTTTTTGGGTTTCTAAGTATTTAAATAAAAAAAATACGTGTATTAAATTATCATTTTCATTTAAATATCTTCGTAAAGATTATAACTAAGTTGAATAAGATAATTATCTTTGTGTGTAAAAATATTCATTAGTACTAATCGATTAAAAAAAGAAAAGGAGAGGAGAGAAAGAGAGCGTCTTGAGAAAATTAGTTAGAAAAATAAAGAATGGCTCAAGAACAATTAAAAAGAGAATACTTAAAGAAAATCGATAGAGAGAAACAAGAACCTTTAAAACTGGAAAAAAAATAAGAGAAAAAGAGAGAAGAACTAGAAGCTCTAAGACGAGAAAATATTGAACTAGTTTCATTTTTGTCTTAGTATTTTAAATTACCTATTACAGAATTATGTTATAACAATTACTGATTAACTCGAATCTTCTCATTTTTTCCAAAAAGAAACATGAAATAATTTTTTACATATTTAGGATGATAAAATAGCACATTTTTTGTTTTCACATATTCTTTATAGCTTGTTCCAAAGCGTTCAATGAGTTCCTTATCTTCAGTCCATTTGATATGAATATTCATACCAAGTATAAACAGCAAGCAAATGATTATGGAATAAAACGAAAATCTAAAAACAACTGAACTAAAGCTCATTAGAATTAGACCGTTATACGTTGGATGCCGTAGAATAGAATATATTGCATGGTGTTGAACTTCAGAATCTTCAGGGTAATAGACATACATTACTGAAATATAATCAAAACCAAATGTAAAAAGAGCTCTTAAAACGGTTCCTATTCCTAAGAATAAGACGATAAAACCAATGAATATGCGTATATACTCGAGGACCTCATAGTGGATATTATTTTTAACTGTAAACGGATTAGCCATAATCCATGTAATGGTACCAACATTTGGACTAGGTGCTATTATATCTAATGGAATAAATCAATGTAGCATAGAGGCGACGAACATTGGAATTCCCCTAAGAATGTATCTAAAAGATTTTTGATATGCTTTTTCATAGTTCTCCTTTAAAAATTGGGTTCTTTTAGTCCAGATGCGCCTGATTAAAAGAATTCCGATAATTTGGAATAAAATTGTAGAAAATATAGGCAAGAAATGTTCTAAAACTGCAAGGAAAGCAATTGAGGTGCATGATCGCTAAATTAACTTGGGCACTAGCTTTATAATTTCAAAAAATAAATATTAATTCAAAATTCAATGTGAAATGTAATGGTTGCACGTAAAGGAACTGTTTTAGGAATTTTTGCCCTGATATTAGGGATCTTGAGTCTTGGCGTGGGAGGATATTCTCTTTACAGAACTCTTACGATTTCACCAACATCAGATAATCCAAAATATATGGCGAGAGCATATTTAACTGCGAGTTATGCGGTTTCCACTTCAACTTGGCATACGGTCAATTTTACCAATTTAGATTATAACGTAGGTGGTTGTTTTGATCTTAATACTGATAGTTTCAATTGTTCTTATACGGGCTATTATCTCGTTTCAGGCATGGTGTCACTTGATTTATTATACGATGAAGATATAATGCTCGTGGGAATATATAAGAATAATACAGTACTTATCGCTGGAAGTTCCGCTCACGCGTCGCACGTTGATTTTATTTCTGCAGGAGTTGTGGATACATTATATCTGGAGGTAGGTGACTCAATCCAACTTAAAGTTTGGCATTCTTTTGGGGTTAATAGGTATATTTATGGAAATCCATTTAGTACTTACACTTACCTTTCGATAATACTCATCGAAAATTAGCAGGATTAAGGTTCCAATCCCTAGTATTTAGCAAAATTTAAAGATGGTAATAACGATAAAGAGGGCTTGAATATTGATTCAATCTCACTGTTATAGTTTAGATTTTAGAGCTTACAGAAGGTGTCTTCAATTTTTTTATAGTTAGATAGTAGATAAGGTAAGTAAAAAGGGATTTGGCAAATCATTACAGAAAAAATTTATAAGGTTACTAACAAATATTTTTTTATGATCTTGACTATTAGATGATAGAATTTGTCAAGTATATAAAATTTACTGATTAAATTACTAGTAAACGGCTAAAAGAGAAGGTTAATAGTTGATGAGATATAAATCTATGCTTAAATTGATTATTATAATACTGATGTTTTTAAATGTTTTTTCTATTGCACGAGCTACGCCTGCAACTATTCCAGAACCTAATACAAGTCCTCTAATTATTCAATTTTCAACCTTATTGGGTGGAAGTGGAGAAGATGGGACGGGGAGAGTCGCGTTAGATTCTTCAGGAAATATTGTTTTAGGTTCTATTGCTCGTTCTCAGGATTTCCCGATTATAAATGCCTATCAACCAGCCATGAATGGTTCTGAGGATGGCGTTATCATAAAGTTTAGCTCTGATGGTCAAAAGCTTCTTTTTTCTACCTTTTTTGGAGGATCGAACGGGGAATATATCTATACAGTCGCAGTAGACAGTGAAGATAATATTATTGTTGCTGGGACGACTGATAGCAGTGATTTCCCGACTAAAAATGCAATTAAAACAAACAAAAGTGCGAGTGCGAGAGATGTTTTTCTTTCCAAATTTAGTCCGGATGGGCAAGAGCTTCTCTTTTCTACTTTTATATGTGGAACAGTTAACTGGGTTGTAGATATAGGAATTGATTCCTCAGATAATATTATTTTAGCAGGTAGTACTGATACAGAAGATTTGCTAGCTACAACAAATGCATACCAACCAACTAAGAATAATTTTACAGACGCGTTCGTTACAAAAATAAGTGGTGATGGGCAAACAGTGCTTTTTTCGACCTATTTTGGTGGAAACCTGTTTGAAAATATTAGAAGCATGACATTGGATTCAAAAAATGATATCATTATCTCTGGATATACCAGTTCAAGCGATCTTCCTCTTGAGAATTATATTAGCAATAAAAGTGTTAGCACCTATGACAATTATATTTGTAAAATAAGTTCTGATGGCCAAGAATTATTATTCAGTAGTTATTTTGGAGGAAATAGACAATGGGGATTAACCGAATTAACAGTTGATAAAAATGATAATATCCTATTTGTGGGTGAAAGCAATTCAATAGCATTTCCCCTTGTAAATGCTTATCAATCCGTGTATGGTGGGGGAGAAACGGATGGTTTTGTTGCTAAAATAGATGGAAAATATTACTCACTATACTTTTCTACGTTTCTTGGAGGTACAGGTTATGATGGGGTACATGGCGTGGTAATTGATAATAACAGAGATTTAATTATTACTGGTACAACCATGTCTGCCAACTTTCCCACTCTTAATAATTATCAACCCTTTAGGGGAAATCACGACGTCTTTATATTTAAAATGAATGAGAATGGCCAAATAAACCAATTTGCATCTTTCTTTGGAGGAATAGGGTCAGAATATAGCTTTGGTACAATAGTGGATTCGAGGACTAATAGCATTATAATGTTTGGTCATACAAATTCTATGAATGATTTTCCATTAGTAAATTCATACCAAAATGAATATAAAGGTGGTGATTTTGATATGTTCCTCTGTAAGTTTACCATTGATACAGGAATAATTACTATTTTTCTTTCGGTAGTGTTTATATCGTTCTTTACTATAGTCATAGTTTCGATAGCAGTCTTAGGCTATAAAAAGAAGAAATTTATCAAAATTCAGTAATAATATTCAAATATTAAACATGATACTTAATTTCGGTAGGAAGACGTAAGAGAAAAATATTGTTTCATATATTTTATACTTATTTTTTTCAATTCGAGTTAATTGTGAAATTCATTTTTGGTGAAATGTAATACTTTTTAATCGAGAAAAAGGTAAAACTCTCTCTATTAAGAATTTATAATGAACTATCCAGTTCACATTAGCTTTAAATACTCGAATAAGCTTTAACACTCTTAGGCGAATAAAAAATATCAAAGTGATATATCCAATGAATAGAAATAAATTGTTCTTATTATTATCAATTTTTTTAGCAATTAGCTTTATACCGTATATTAACCATCATCTTATTTTGGCAAACATAGATAACGTCAACCTTTTTTTGAATGAGGTAGAAATTTCTAAGTATGTGAATCTCACGGGAAGAAGAATATATATTAATAATGGTTGGGACGATGTATGGCCCTATAATACCTATAGTTATCTTGAAGCTTCTGATAAAACTACCTGGGCAGAGTTAGCCGTAAACGAGGATTGGTGCAGTGGTTCTGGAACGTTACTCGATCCTTATGTCATTGAAAATATCTATATTGATTGTCAAAAGATGGGTCCAGGAATTTCGATCTTTCTCTCAAATGTGCATTTTATTATTCGAAATTGTTATATAATAAACTCCGGCTTAGAGGACTATGACACGGGTATCTCCCTTGTTCATGTTCGTAATGGTCAAATAATTAACAATTTCTTCGCATATAACTATAATGCAATATGGTTAGTATGGTCATCGGATAATGTTATTTCTCTTAATAAGATGATTCATGATACTAGTACTTCTGGATTAATAATCGCGGGTAAAGTAATAAAAGTGGAGTGGAGTAGTTATAACACTATTTCTTACAATAGCGCTCTTGATTATTATGATGGAATTTACCTATGGGAAAGTGACTATCATATTATCCATGGAAATTATATCGAAACTAATAAATTCGGGCATTTTCCCGATACTGGGCTCTACCTAACAAACTCTAATTATAACAGAATAACTTATAATATGTTTGGTGGTGATTATGCGAAATATCCGAATCCCTATGGTGATTTTATTATCAACGAACAAAATTGTATTGGCAATACAAATAAGAATAATTTTAACGTACCAGAAGGTTACTCCCCCTTGATGCTTAGTATTTATACTTCTTGGCTTAGTTTATTATATGGTATTCCTAATTGTATCTTTAGCAATTATCTATTTATTGAAAGCAATCAGAGTATATTGTTGATAATTTCTTACTTTATCATTGGATTTTTCGGAATAATTAAAGTTAGAGCTCTAAATTTAATATGCTTTGGAAGGAAAATTGGTAATAAAGGGAATAATGCTCAATGATTCGATGTTCGAAAAGGTGCTCTCTAAGAGGTATAATACTCTAAGAGTAAGATTTTGACTAATTCACTTATATTTTTGTTCTTTAATAAATTTCAAAATTCTGTGGTAAATTAAAAAGATTTTAGCATCTTTTTTTCAGTAATAGCAATTCTGAAGTAATTCTTCCAATTCGATCCTACAATCATTCTTGGAAAAATATATATATAACGCTTATATAAACTAGTAATGGGTTAAGGAGTGAAATTTAAGGATGACCAATAAGTTATCAGAGGTTGATGGGATTGGTCCCGCAACGATTAAGAAACTGAAGAAGGCAAACATTTTTACGGCGGATGAGTTAGCGGGATATAATCACGAGGAATTGAGTAAAATCGAAGGAATTGGGATAAAATCTGCAAAAAAATGGATCTCTTCTGCTAAGCAATTGATAGGTGAAGCCAGAGGGATCCCGGAAAGCCCAAAAATTCCAGGTAAAGATTCCTTCAGATCATCAGAGATTCTATTAACGGAAATTCAATCTGCTATTCAAACCATCATAACTACCCTTGGAAATATCGAGCAGCGATTGGAACGATTAGAGGGAAAAATGAACAAAAGTTTGATTGAAAAGATCGATATCCCTACTTCAAACTCAAGCAAGGCATATATTAGAAGTGAATTATCATGTTTTGAGATTATTAAGGAAACAATTAATGATATGACCAAAGGCAGTAAGGGGATCAAAAAGAGCTCGATTGATGAGTTATACAAAAACATCATAAAAGATTATACAATCCCCAAAGAAATATTTGGGGAATACTTGTTAATGCTCAATAATGACCGCAAAATACAGTTAGAGCCGGGGTATATGGATGATGGCTTTGCTATTAGAGATAACTACGGAAATTTTTTTAAGGTCGTTAGATTGTTAGAATAACCTCAATAGAAGCAATTTGTTGGGTAAGATGTGAAGATCTATGCATTCCATGACTATAAAGGTAAGAACTATATAGGCATCTATGTTATAAGAGCAAATAATTTAGAATTTACCCTTGAAAAATTAAAAGAAAATGATGTATTTGGTTTTACGTTTAATGGTGGCTGGTATTAAGAATGATTGACCTAACGTGATCTAGATTATTGCGATAAAGATTTTCTTCGTTTTTCCCGATCAGTTATATATTTCTTTACTGGTCGAAATAGTAAATAATACCCTCCTTGATACGTTCGGTACCCGTTAAATACTTTACCAACCTTAGACCCAAAATAATACCAAAAGAGATATGAAATAAAAATGAAGATTGCAATAATATCCATTCCAGTTTGAGGAATTATTCCAAGATTCACCCCAAAAACTAAGAAAGAATTCCATAGGTAATATTTGCCGCTGTCAATTGCCGTGATGTTAACCCAAGGGAGAAAATTGAGCCATTTCATATCAATAATATTAAAGTATATGCAAATATCAACTATCCATATTAGAGATAAAAACAGTAATCCAATGAATATTATATAATCCTTATTTCTTTTTCTAAGATATTTTCTATAGAGATAAGAATTTATCCAACCAACAGCGAAACTGATAATTAAACTTTCAATAAATCCCATTCATATTCACCTTCTAACCAATTATTGCGTAAATACCAATCAATTGTGTCTTTTGTTGCGGACTTGTAATCCGGAAATTTGAATTGAAATCCTAAATTTTTAATTTTTTTATTTGGAAAAAGGTATTGATGGATGGTGTAGCTTGTCATAGCGCTATCCACTGGGGGCCTTGATTTTAAATTTATAGCTTTTTTTTCTTTTCGCTTGTTTAATCTGTAAAGGGCTTTTGAGAAAAGTTTGTAAAATGGCCACCAGATGGGGAAATTAAAATAATCAACGCTTAAAAGTTCAGCAGCATATTCTAAAAAATCTTCTTGAAAGCAGCGATCGATTATACGCTTCTCCTATAGATTCTTCCTTTTCTCAGAGAAACAAAGCTGCTCTTACTAAATCTTCAACATGAATTAAAGGCATGGCTAATCGTTTCTTTCGGGGATATACATGAATACCCGGTCCAAATCCTGATTTATGAAGGAGTTGAAATACGTGAAACATTCCATAAATTTGGTAAGGCCCCATTATGGGCGCCGGTCGTATAATTGTTGCTTTTAATTGAGTTTTCTTTACATAATCCTTTAAAACCATTTCCTGCTCCATTTTACTTATACTATAATTATTAGGAGGATCATATGAGGCTGTCTCATCAATAGGAATAGGATATCTATTTTTATCTTTCTGATATTTCGGTTCACCATATACACCACAAGTGCTCCAATGAATGAATCTTAAATGAGTTAAATCTTGAGTCTGCAAAATTGCTTCAAGTAAATTTCGGATGCCCTCCACGTTCACCCTACGTAAAGTCTCTAAGGGTGCAAAATAATCATATAAACTGGCGATATGAAATATAATATCATACTTTTGATCAATGAAAACTTTATTTAATGATTCCTTATCAGTAATATCCGCAGGGATAAAAGTTACCTTTTCATCTTCAAGAACTTCAGTCATGTATTTAAATCTCCCACTGAAAACGGTTTCCTTTATCATTACTAAACTTCTTTTCTCAGAAGGAAGATCTGATGCAATTATCTTCCAATCTGGTTTTGTTTTTAAAATTTCTTTGATAAGGAAGGTGCCAGTATGTCCTTTAGCACCATCAACTAATACTAATTTAGTATTCATTATTATGCATATTATATCTTAAAGAAAATTTAGAGTTAGAATTAGTTTTAATACTGAGAATACTTGTCACCTATAATTAAAAAGTTTAGGAACTTTTTTAAATAAGCAAAATAACATAGATCAAGATGACGAATCTTAATGTTTTTGCAATGACTATTGGATTTATATTATTCATTTTAGCCTTTATCCACGCGGTATTTGATGGTAAGAACAATCGTTTGCAGCGAATTTTGCTATTATTAACGCTTTTTGTTTATGGAATTTTATTGGAGTATATTGGAGTCATTTCTGGGCATTATTATTATGCGATGGAGCCCATAATGATTCTAGGGGTAATTCCTTTATCGATTCCGTTGGCATGGGCGGGAATTCTTTATAGTGTAATGATTATAGGAGAAAGATTGGATTTATCGCTATGGAATCGTATTTTAACGACTGCATTGCTCGCATTAAGTTTAGATTGGGGGATGGAACCTATTGCTGTTGAATTATATTTTTGGATCTGGGAACCTCTAGGGGATTCACTTTTCGGGATTCCAAGTTTTAATTTCATTGGGTGGTTCTTTATTCCTGTTGCATATCTAATCGCCTACAATCTGAATTGGAATAAAGAAAGGAATAGGTTAGAACTCCTTTCAATCAATCAGATAGATAAGCATGTTTCATTAAAGCGTAGACTCTATTCACTTTTTTTAGTTATTCCAATAGCAATAATTTTATTAATATTAGTGATGACGATAACTCTAATACCAATAGTATATAACCTACCAACTTTTATCGTTGAAATTTGGGAGGTTTTAACTATAGTATATGCGTCTTGGATGGTCTTAAGACACAGGTATAAGTTAAACCGAAATTTTTGGTATGATCTAATCCCTCCCATCATTGTATTATACATAGGGTATAGTTATGCCATTCTTGGGCTCTTTATTAGTCTATTCGTGTATGGTATATTTTTGAGTGTATTCATGTGTATTACCATAATTCCAATATTGCTAGTGTTCATTTTTACGTTAGTTAAAAAGAGAAAAAGTGATTAGGTTTTCCTAAGTTAAATTTATATTAACAAATTTGAAGTTTAAATCGAAAAATTAGGATAATTGGTTTTTATATATGATGAAAAGATAAAAAAAACCAACCATTAAAAAGCTGATTCCATCCCTAAATTATAAGGTTATTTGGTCAGGTTTCTATCCCTTTCCGACAGCAGGTATCTTAGAAAAGGTATTATGTGATGATCACATAATGCTTATAGAGGAGACCAGTGATTTTGTATCTCCTATTAGTGGTGAGGATATCCAACACGCATTAACATCTGGAAAGATTGCTGCAGAGATTGCAATCAAGGCATTGGAGTTAGAAAGTTACTCTAAAAACATACTAAAGCAATATAAGTCTCATCCTAAGATTAAAAAAACCATACGATCGTTTAAAATGAAACTTTCCATGAGAGAATTTTTTTACACGAACCATGGAGAAAAATTAAACACAATTTTCGAGCTAACTCAGAAGGATTCTGAATTTAAGCAGAATGTAGTAGATATATTCATGTCGAAAACTATACCAAGTAAAGAGTTATTATCAAAAATCACCTAATTTTAGCATTATGAAACTATTGACCTAAGATATTAACAATTTTTGGATGCCTCCACTAACACTATTATGGACCTGTCCAATCTTTATACTTTAGAATATTTTATATTAAAACAGCTTTCACAATTTTGAATATCTGTATAAGAACACTAGCTTTAAATACTCGATTACGCTAAATTACTTGTCAATTTGACAAAAATTTACGAGGTAATAATCCAAATGAGAAAGAAGAATTTCATGATATTATTTTCAATTTGCTTAACAATCTGTTTTTTGCCATATGAAAACCATGAATATAAGGCGGATAACTCGGGTTCCGTCAATTCCTCTATATTTAACTTAAAATCATCTCAATATGTAAATCTTACTGGAAGAAGAATATGCATCAATGATGGTTGGGACGATGCATGGCCATATAATACCTATAATTATCTTGAACCCTCTGACAATAAGACTTGGGCAGAAATAGCAGCTACAGAAGATTGGTGCAGTGGCTCGGGCACGATAGCTGATCCTTACGTGATTGAAAATGTTTATCTTGATTGCCAAGAGATGGGTGCAGGAATATCTATTTTTCTATCTAATGTACCTTTTATCATTCGAAATTGTTATATATTAAACGCAGGCATAGGTGATTATAATACAGCTATCTCCTTCATTCATGTCCGGAATGGTCAAGTAAAAAATAATATATTTGCATATGATTTTCACTCAATATGGCTTTGGGAGTCATCAAATAATCTTATTTCCCATAATGAAATGATTCATAACACCACTACATCTGGAATAATAACAGCTGGTAAAGTAATAAAGATAGAATCCAGTAATAGTAACACTATTTCTAATAATAAAGCTAAGGATTATTATGATGGAATTTGCGTATGGGAAAGCAATTACAATCTTATCACTGAAAATTTTATCGAAACCAACAAATTTGGCCATTATCCCGATACAGGGCTTTATTTAGTAGATTCCAATCATAGCACAATAACATATAATACGTTTGCCGGGGATTATGCAAAGTATCCTAATCCTTATGGAGAGTTCATAATTAATGAACAAAATTGTGTAGGAAATACAATCGAAAATAACTTTAATGAACAACCTGTTGCTTCTTTAGATGTATCGAGTACCTTTGAAGAAACACGCATAAAATTATGTAATCCTGATTCTTGGTTTACATTATCAAATAGTAATAATAATTATATTTATAGTAATCGATTATATACGGGTGAGGATCAAATCATTTCTGGGTATCGCATATATTTCTTTATTGGATTTATCAGTTTAGTTGCAGTTGTAGAATTA
>Ga0180438_10011157_pt1 | contig 10904 bp, 9 predicted proteins | sample SS_ome_12_FD_132455 | JGI IMG/M metagenome (GOLD analysis project Ga0180438, IMG submission 132455) | Hypersaline lake sediment archaeal communities from the Salton Sea, California, USA - SS_3_D_2 metaG | ecosystem: Environmental > Aquatic > Non-marine Saline and Alkaline > Hypersaline >... | reverse complement strand
GGGTTGTCTCACGCCAGGATTGCGGAAAAAATGAGGCATTTTCGCAACCAGGGAATAAAGGGGCTGGGGGAATTTATAAGCGTTCCCCCGCATTTCGAGGTGCGCGTGGATTCGGTCAGGGGAAAACTCCCCTGCCCCTTTGATCATCCTGGAATTATTCCCAAAACCAACACAACCGTTAAAAATTTGGAAACAGGAAAAGAGATCACTTACACGGACCTGAACATCCACATGATCGGGGCGCACGGTTTTTACGAGGGAAAAGGCGCGTGTTTTCGCCTGGAACCGGCAAGATTGACAAGCGTTCTTGAAATTGCCCAGGAAGAATAACCCCTTTAATAGGAAATAAGGGAACAGGGAACAGGGGAAATCTCCTTGGTCTCCAGGATTCTCACATCGTCGATCCACCAACCGAGTTCTATATGATCCTCTGTTGAAATAAAAACATGCACAAAATTGAACCGGATACGCACCTTTTTCCCGCGCCAGGCTCCCAGGTAAATGCTTTCAGTTCTCCAGGGGGAATAAAAAATCTTGAACCGGGCGATTTCCTTCCACTGCTCTTTTCCCTGTTCCAAAATCTCCACCCTGCCCTGGTTCGTAAATCGCTCCAAACCGTAAAACTCGAACTGGTGGGAAAATGCCAGGTAAGGCTCCTTTAATTCGGAAAGATCGATCCAGGGGGAAAGCGCAACGTCCGTTTCCGGGAATGGCTCGGGCAATTCGGGATGTATCAGGAAACCTTTGCCGCTTTTTGCCAAGCCAGGGGAAGTCGCCACATCCCACAGGGTGCAACCAACCTCCCAATCAGGAGCCCCGGTTTCAAAATTTTCCAGGTATGCCACCCTTGCGGGAATGGTTTTTGCCCACGGGATATTCGAGAGCGGAGATTGGTTTCCGCATTCATCAAGGGAACGGGCGGCAAAATAATACAGGGAATCCGGAACCAGGTATTTTGCCAATACTGTTCGCAATTCTCCCGGAGAACCCCTCTCTATAATTACAGGAATAGGATCAGCCTCCCACCAGCTTACCTCGTCCAGGGGGCTCCGGGAGCACCGGAGTTCCACAACCTTTACAGGCTCTCCCGGATTATCATCATAAGGAAGGGAAAATGTAAGGGTTGCAGTGGTAAGCCCTGCCTCTGTCACTGTAAGATCGGAAATGGTTGAAGGGCTCCCCGCATCATCGCAAAAAAGTCCCGGAAGATGAAGCAGCCCCTGGGATAAGGAGCGATCTTTTAGGGATACGCTCGGTTCGGCGCTCCCGATGATGTGGTTTCGAACTTCTGTTAAAGAAAGACCGGGATGCTTTGATAATAAAAGGGATGCAGCCCCGGCAACATGGGGGGATGCCATGGAAGTGCCGTAGGATCGCCCGTATAGCAAAGGAGCAGGAAGTGTGCTGTAAACGCTCGCCCCAGGGGCGCAGATAGAAACCGATGGACCGTAATCCGAGTTTACCCATAAGTTCCCGAAAACATCCGTTGCTCCCACTGATACGATGTTGGAAAGGTTGAAATTGGCAGGATACACCGGGTTTTCCGAGTTGTTCATCTTTTCGTTTCCTGCGGCGCAGAAAAAAAGCATGCCTTTATCCCGGCATGCTTCAATGGCATCCTTCAGGGGCTCGGAATAGGTTCTCCCGCCCCAGCTTGCGTTGATGATGGGAACGGTTTGTTCCAAGCCAAGAAGGTAATCGAATGCTTCCAGGATCACTTCTATGGGTGTTTCCGATTGATCGAACACCTTCAGGCTCAGGATGTTGGTATTCCAACACACACCGGCAATGCCGATGCCATTATTTCCCACACCTCCGATAATACCGGATACATGGGTGCCATGCCCCAGGGGATCTAATGGATAGGGGGAATTATTGTTAAAATCCCATCCCATAACATCGTCGATATATCCGTTTCCGTCGTCATCCATGCTGTTTCCGGGAATTTCCGCGGGATTCTGCCACAGGTTTGCCGCAAGATCTGGATGCGTGAAATCTATACCCGTATCAATCACAGCCACAACAATCTGCCGGGTTCCGGTTGTGATATCCCAGCTTTCCGGGGCGTTAATATCCCCTTCCGGGTGCGTAGAGGAATGAAGAGCCCATTGCCAGGTGAGGAAATCCGTATCATTGGGAAAGGTGTCGAATAACTTGATGTTTGTTGAAAGGCTAATATTTTCAATACCAGGCTTGTTCATGAGGGATGCAAGAAAGGAGGCGTTCGACATCTCGGGCGGGGGATTCCACACTTCCCAGGAAAGGTTCGAGTAGCGCCTAAGGGGCTGCGCACCCTTTTTCTGGAGTTCTTTTTTTAGCCGGGCGGTTTTTTGGCTTTTTGGGGAATCGAATTTTATGAAAACGCCCGCTAGCGGGGAGCCCAGGAAAAAACATACCCCAATCCAGGTAAAAAAAAGACGTTTCAAATCTTAAACCCTTTGAATTCAATTAAATAAAAAAAACATGTTGACTATGATCTGAGAAGAATACAAATAAAAATTATACAATTGAATGAACGTTTTGTTCAAACCATTTTTTATTTTGATCACAAGGAAAGGTATATTTTTCTTGCTAAATGTAAGCTTTATGATATATAAAGAATATATTAAAAATAGATAAGGAGGTGAAAGAAAATGAAAAGGAGAGGGTTTACTCTTATTGAGTTATTAATCGTTGTGGCAATCATCGCCATTTTGGCGGCGATTGCGGTTCCCAACTTTCTGGAGGCTCAGGTGCGCTCCAAGGTTTCACGCGGAAAAGCGGATATGCGCTCCGCGGCAACCGCGCTGGAATCCTACGGTGTAGATAACAACGGTTTTCCGCCCATGGCTGATGTTGGGAGTGGTCATGTCTGGGCACAGTATGATGCGGGTTTCCACTCACGGCTTCCCAGCTATCTTTCCACACCAATCGCTTATATAACCTCGCTCTTTGAGGATCCATTTCTTGACTATCATCCGGGTTTTGACATAGCGGGGTACAGATATGTTTATTTTAACATGAAAGAACAACTGGATAACTCCCCCTCGGCTTCAAGATGGCTTGCTCTTCATCACTGGGAGGGTGAATGGCTTATGTATGGCGTTGGACCTGATAAGGATGCTTGGAATACTTATGGTTGGATTGCTTCCTTGGTATATATCAATTATGATCCAACCAACGGAACTGTTAGCACCGGAAATGTTTGGAGAACCCAGAATCATCCTGAGGGGCTTGCAAGGGAACGCGATGATATGTATGATTATTAGACATCAATGGATTTAGAACACAGATTACCGGATCCTTCTGAAATGGGGGTCCGGTAATTTTTTATCTTCGTTGAAACAATACAAATTTTAATCCATGGAGATACGCCCTTAATTGCATCAGGCGAAAACCCCTTGCCGCAGGTTCGAAAAGCATCCATTTAAGCTCAAAAGGAAGGAATCTGAAAAGAAGATCCTTTACGGAAAAGTTCTTCAAAACAAAACGAAAACGCATCTTGTAATACATCTCATAAAAACGAGGGCTGTTTTTGGTTAATCCCGGGGATTCATAGTGATAGAGCACGGATTTGGGAACATAAATCACCTTGCAGCCTTTTTTTCTTACCTTGTAACAAAAATCCGTTTCCTCGAAGTAGGCAGGGTCGTAATCCTCGTCAAATCCGCCGATCTCTTCCAGAATCTTACGTTTTACAGCTAAAGCCGCGCCTGTAACATAATCCACCGTTCTCAGCTCGTCATATTGCCCCTTATCCTCCTCGCCGTTTCCCAAATGCGTGGTCATTCCGTTGGGATGGATTTTCCCTCCTGCATGTTGCAGGATATGGGAGTTTGGGTAATAGATTTTGCACCCTGCAACTGCTGCTTCCGGATCGGATTGAAGCGCGCCTGCCAGCTCCTCCAGCCAGGTTTTTTCCACCACAGTATCCGGGTTCAGGATCACCACGATCTCCCCGGAGGATGCGCGCCACCCCACGTTGTTGCCTCCGGCGCACCCCAGGTTTCGCTCGTTTGCAAGGAACTTTTTCACAATGCCGCATTGGGGGCATTCCTTGGCTTTTTTTAGGGTGCCGTCCTTGGAGGCGTTATCCGCAACGATTACCTCAAATGGTCTGTAAGTTTGCCAGGAGAGGCTTTCCAGGCACGTTTCAATAAAATTCGCACTGTTCCACGTGAGTATCACGATGGAAACCAGGGGATTTTTGTTTTTTGTAACGGAATTCATGATTCTCCGGGAATAGGGTTTTGCCGCAAATAAATATCAGGAAAACCCTATGTAAAATTTACCCGTTTTTGCAATAAATTATTTCAGGAAGGCGCGGGACTACCTGTTTTTTCGGCGTCAGGAATTATCCGTGCAAGAAATATATAAAGGGCTCCTGATAAAGGACCCATAACAAGCGCCAGGCAAAGGCGGAAAAGGAAAAACTTAAGCCCCAAAAGCCCCACTTCCAAAGGAATTCGCGCAGGACCGATCAGGGTTTGCCCTGTAATGTACGAAACCAGGAGGGCATTTTCCACCCCCTTTTTTTTCAGGGCGCAAACAATGGGATACATCGCGTAAACAGGTCCGGGTGTAAGAATCCCCAGGATCGAGGCGATAAAAAGGTATTTGAGTTTTCCCCCTTTCAGGTGCTTTTCCGCAAAATCCTCCGGAAACAGGAAACTTATCAAAATGGAAATGATCACAGCGACCAGGGTGAGCATTAAAATCCTTACAATTAACCCGATGTTTTGTGAAAAGGCGTCAAGCACGCGGCTGGGAGAAAGGCAAAAAAGAACAATCGATAAAACGATCAAGCCGATGCCAACCTTTATTTCCCTTCCGATTTTTTTTCCGTTTTTCTTCATTATGCATTCCCCAAAAAGAGCAGGGCAAGCATTCCCGCCGAAAAACTTATAATAAATGCAATAAAAAGGCGTTTTACAGAAAACCGCCATCCGAAAAAGCCGGTTTCCAATAAGAAGGTGGATGGTTCGATCAAAACGTGACCCGAGATAAGGGCAACGATCACCCCGCCAGCTGCGCCGAACTCTTTCAGTTTGGCGAGCAGGGGATAGATGATATAGCGGGGACCCGGAGAGGGGAGCCCAATGAGTGCGGCATAGAGAACCTGGAGGGTGTGGGGGATATTTTTGTTCCATCCGGTTACGAGGTTTTTAGTAACGAAAGCGCTCAAGCAGAGGGCGAAGACAATCCCCGCGCTCACCAGGAAATAGCTTTTCATCCCGACCCTTATGGGGTCAGACTCGCCGAATTTTTCAAATTTCTTACAGATCAGTTCGGTTCTTACGGTTTTTTTTCTGTTCATTTGAGCTGCCTTTTTTCCTGGCTTCCTTAAGATCTTGAAATGTCTTTTGAATGGGAGCCTTTTCCTTAAATCTTTTCGTATGATAACTCAACAAACTTAGTGATTTTCTTCCCAGGTAATCCGTTATGCGTTTCATGGTCCAGGGAAGGAATTCTCGTAGAAGCATAATAAGCACGGTTCGCGCTTCCCCGATTTTTCCGTGTGAATATCTGGACTTTTTCAAAATCTCTTCTGATATTTCGTAGTATGCTGCAACTTGCAAGGATATTTCATTGGCTGTTTTTATGGATTCCTCCTCTTTTTGAAGGCTGGCGCTGTGCGAAGCTTTGCGCGCGCGGGCTTCCGACATTTTTTTATAATTAATACGTCTTTTAACGCGTTGCGTGAATGCCTTGCCTCCAATGCAGATTTGTTTGATAATTTGCGGTGCGGTATCCTCATCCATTCCTTTTCTTATGTATTCAAGATATTTTTGCCGATCTCCATCGAACCAGGCAAGGGTTTCTTTGGTATAGAGAAAGCCCGGTTCGTTGCCCCGGATATACCAGATCAGGCTTGAGCCGTTGTATGTTTCAGGATCTGCAGGCGGGGGCAATTTTGCCGGATTGAGGTGGATGTATCGGGTAAGCGCAAGCAGATAATCCGCCTTGTCAACCACATGGCTTTTAAAGCGCCCCTGGAACAGGTGTCCATGGCGCCCGTGGCGGCGGTTGAAAAAAACCGTGTATGCGGTTAGAAGCCGACGCATTAATTCGGAAAGAGCGGTGCTTGTTGTGCTTTCCAGAAGCAAATGGAAATGATTGGGCATAAGGCAATACGCATGGATGCGGAATTTAAAGAGCTCGGAATATTTGCACAGATATTCCAAAAACCGTTCCTGATCTCTATGGTCATGGAAAGCGACATCACCTGAATTTGTGCGTGAGTATACGTGATAAAGACAAAAGGGAAAATCAATGCGTTTCGGGCGAGCCATGAAGAGTCAATCGTACAAACAAATAACCTTGTCAACAAAAAATTGAAAAATTCGGCGAGTCTGACCCCAAATTTGACCCCAAATTTGGGGGGAAGAAAAACTCCCGGCGGGATGTGCCGGGAGTCTTGTATTTTATCCTGTGAGCGGATATTATTTCAGGGTTTTTGCGTCTGCCAGGTTGGAATAGCCGGAATCGCCAGCGGCGTTCGTTGCCTTTACCCTATAAAAGAACTTGGAGTTGCTCGGAAGCCCGGCGTCATTGTAGATTGTAGTATCCGCAGGAACCGTATCGATCACCTCGTACGTGCCCTTTTTGCTTTTCGAACGCTCGATTACGAAGTTGTCCTCGTTGTCGGAGTTATCCACCCAAACAAGATCGATTTGGGATGACGAAACACCCGTAGCCACCAGGTCGCTAGGAGCAGCCGGGATATCGGGGATTTGTGTGGGCGTTGGCGTCGGTGTTGGGGTAACCGTTTCAGTTGCTGTAGGCGTCGGTGTTGGCGTTGGCGAAGAAAGAACATCCGCAATAAAGTTGTCGAAATACCCGCCCCTCTGGGAGGGATAGGTGCTGCCGTGATACACATACCCCATGCCGCAGGGACCGCACGGGAATTCCGTATCAATCTGGTCAATCAGGAGCTCCTCGTTCATGTAGTACCGGATATGATCTTCTTCGCATTCGATCCTGAAGGTATTCCACCCATCGGTGGTCACTTGTATTTTCGAGGGAAGAAAATCCGTAAGGTCTGCATCAACGAATTTTCCTGCGTGGATGTAACCCTTGTCGCTATCGAAAACCAGGCAGTAGCAGTTGCCTTTGCCTTCGAAGGTTTTGTCCATGCTGGAAAAGCCATCGTCGCGCGCGAAAATTCCATATCTCTGGTCTTCATTGTTTGGGAAATAGTCGGGTTTGTAATCAAGATACACATCCGCCTCAACATAATAGTTGCGGTGATCCACTTTGCCCACGGTCACGCATTCCTCGTAACCGCTTCCATAGGTATTGGCATCGGTTATAAGGAGGGCAATGCCATCTCCGCCAGGAGAGGCGGGGCTGAAAGATTTGGTAAAACTACGGTTGTACTTGGGTCTTCCGAACATGCATTTTTCCACGGTAGTAAAGTCGTTTACAAGGGGGAACTCTTTATTGGGCATCTGCCCCAGATCAATAGATGGGTTGTACAGCTCCGGATAAACGATCATGTTATTATCGGGAAGCACCCATCCCCAGCTTGCGCTTCCGGGGATTGCAATGCGATACCAGCCGCTTTGCATCTGGTCTGCGACGAATCTGCCGCCCCCGTAAACAATCTGCCCGATTGTTGCGGAGCCGGCATCCGGGGAAGCCTTGATATCGTAAGGGTTGGCGAGGGTGGCTTCATGAACGTATTCGCCGGAGTCCGGAAGGGTTTGAATCACAGTGCCTGTAAAGACCTCTTCCGCATCCGTGGCAAGGATCCATCCGATGCGATTGCCGGAGTCGTTCGGTATAAACACGTTATAGAAGCCCCTCTTCCAATAGGAGGAGAAATAGAGCTGATCCTGGTAGGCAGTGGATATCTGGGCGCTGGTGACAAACCGCTCGCTTCGAATAGGTGCGCTGGCAGATTTGATTCGGATCACATGCCCCACCTGCACCCGGGCTGTGGGATTGAGCATGATGGGGTACTTGAAATGACCATGATAAAAGGGGCAGACACCACAGCCGCCACCCCTGATCTGGCTTTCAAAGTGAATGTGCTCCGAGGTGGATTGCCCGGTATTGTCCGAATATCCCACCAGTTGACCGCAAACCACATTCTCCCCCACCGAGACCTGGACTTGGGGAAGCTGGTGAGCCAGGATAACATCGATATTCTCGCCTTTTGGCGACACACCGCTCGAGATCTCGATTTTGACGTAATTGCCGAAGTAATTCATAGTGTGGTCATTCTCCGGTACGTTATTTACCACTTCCACAACCGTGCCGTCAGCCGGGGCATACAGGGGGGTGCCTGTATCCAGGGAGAAGTCGGACCCCTCATGATTGTTATATGCGTTGGGAGATTCCCAGAAGGTTCCGATGAATCCGGTCCAATCCGCGCGGGTGGAGGAGCTGTCGATTATGAGGTCTTTCCACGCTTCAGCAATGTAGGCGTCCTCCATTGGCAGGATTTCATAAGGTCCCGGGGATGCCTGGGGAAATGCCGCCTGGCACAGAAAAACAAGAATACCAAGCGATAGGAACACTTTAAGATATCGATTATGCAGAATTTTTTTGTGTTTCATAGATCTTTCTCCTTTCTTTATTAAGATTTATAATTCGGTAATTTCATTTTAAAGCAAAATCTATACCCAGTAAATTTTTCCCCTATAGTTTATTGAAAGGTAGAGACTTATAGTAATTAAACGCTATCTTCCCGGGAGAGGGGGTGACATTAAATGTGCGGTTTTGTCAAAAGGTGTTATCAAATAATGTTAAAGTTCACCTCAGCTCCCCCGAATTTTTGATGCTTTTGGATAGCGAACCGTTTAATAAAGAAAAAAGTTTCGAAAGAATTTTTCAAACGCTTAAATTATCACAAAAAAATTATCACGATTGTCAATAATTTTTTTATCATTTTTGAGAAATTTCCGGCTGGGAACGAATAGCTCGAACAGGGAATATTTGAAGAAATCTTCGAGGAGGAAGAAAAATGGTGCCGAAGCCGGGACTTGAACCCGGACGGGGTTTCCCCCACTGGACCCTGAACCCAGCGCGTCTGCCAATTCCGCCACTTCGGCATATATTCGTTTCTTAAAAAGAACTATAATTCAAAAACAAACGATGTTCCTACCTCTTTGGACTTATCCGCTTCAAGTCTTTTTTTCATTGCCTGAAGCTTTTCTCGGATTTTATACAAAAGTAACATTACCCAAAAAAGGAGAGGCATTATGATCCGATCTTTTATTGCCCTTGAACTTTCCCGGGAAATCTACAAAAACCTTGATCAATTGATAGAGAACCTGAAAAAAGGTGTGCAATTCACCCCAGCAAAGCCTAACTGGGTCAAGCCGAAAAGTATCCACCTCACCCTGAAATTCCTGGGAAACATAGAGGAACGCAAGGTGGAGGGAATCGGGGAGGTCCTTAAAAAAGCAGCCTGCGAAACCCACCCCTTCCTGATCAGAATACGCGGTTTGGGTGTTTTTCCCCATCCGCGAAAACCCCGTGTGCTCTGGTGCGGGATCACAAAAGGCGAGCAGCAAACCCAGCGTCTCCAGAAGAGAATCGACCGCAGCCTTGCGCCTCTTGGTTTTGAAAAAGAAAAACGCCCGTTTCATCCCCACCTTACGTTGGCGCGGATAAAAACCCTGCGCGGTTCCGCAGCGCTCATGAATATTATTAAAACTCATGAAAATGCCCTTGTAGGGGAATGCCCCATCAATCGCATTATCCTTTTTAAAAGTCAGCTTCACCCTGATGGGGCAATCTATACAAGGCTTTTAGAGGAAAATTTCCCTGTTGAGAAATAAAACATGTGAAAAGAGGAAGTTTCGAAAAACCCTGATCCTTCATAAAATCACATGCGAACCTTTTAAAAATAAGAATAGTCATAGAAATGCCGCATAAAAATTGAGTCACCTCAAGGACCTGAATTTTTCGCATGTGATTTTATCCCGCTAAAGCGTGACTCGTCCCTTTTGAGCGCTATTTCATTTCGTTTCAACTCGATGTACATTAGTACACCTTCGTCTTACGATATGAAATATCATCTCAAAATGAACTTTGTGAAGAATCAGGGTCGAAAAAGAAGCATTCCCAAAGATTCTTGACTTCATAGCATAATTTTGATGATTCTCATATTGTGATTGTGTAACTTGCACTAGCATGGCAAAAAGCCGAAAAAGGGGATTATGTCTTACTTTACAGATATTCTGTACCTGGCAGCTACGCCGTTTTTTCTTCCTCCCTATCTTTATAAAATTCTTATAAAGAAGAAATACAGGCAAAGCACCAGGGGCATGCTTGGAATGAATCTTAAGCCTCCTCCGTGGCACAAGGATCCCTCAAGGAAAAACCTTTGGCTTCATGCAGTATCCGTGGGCGAGGTGGTTGCAGGAAAGGCGATTCTATCCGAATGGCTGAGAGCTGCTCCCAACACGAAGGTTTTGGCTTCAACCGTTACGGAAACAGGCCAGGAAAAGGCGCGCCAGCTTCTTACCGAAGCCGAGGAAATTAGCTTCTATCCCCTGGATTTTACGCCTATCGTGCGGCGGTTTCTGAATCATTACAAGCCGGATGTGTACATCATGATGGAAACGGAAATCTGGCCCAATTTTTTAGGGGAAGCTTCCGGGAGGGGAGTAAAAATTTTCCTGGCGAATGGGAAACTCTCCGATAAGTCTTTCCTGCGATGGAAACGGTTTAAACCCTTTTTTCCGGGCACGTTTGAATCCTTCACTGCCATAGGCGCTCAAACTGAACAGGATAAGGAAAAATTCTCAGAACTTTTGGGCTCTCAGGATCGCATTCTTGTTACGGGAAACTGTAAGTTCGATTCTCCCGGAGCTCCTCTTTCCCCTGATGAAAAGGAGGCGCTTTTTTCTAAACTGGGAATAAACAAGGGGGATCCGGTTGTGGTTATCGGAAGCACCCATCCGGGCGAG
>Ga0180438_10011154_pt1 | contig 10906 bp, 11 predicted proteins | sample SS_ome_12_FD_132455 | JGI IMG/M metagenome (GOLD analysis project Ga0180438, IMG submission 132455) | Hypersaline lake sediment archaeal communities from the Salton Sea, California, USA - SS_3_D_2 metaG | ecosystem: Environmental > Aquatic > Non-marine Saline and Alkaline > Hypersaline >... | reverse complement strand
TTCAGACGGTGATATTCAATGGCAATGATCCAAAAAATCTGAAGAGAGTATTCAGCAAGGAGAAGATAGGAACCCGAATACTGCACAATAAGAATGAATGAATCTAATAAGAGGCGAACACAAGTTGAAAAGGCTGCTCGAGAAGGTATTTGCGTCCCGTGCACAGACCCGCGTGGTCCAGCATTTCCTGGACCGTCCGAAGGAGTTTTTCAATCTGAGTAGACTGGCAAAGGAAACTGGACTTGCTCACTCAACCATTCATCGTGTGATGCAGCCTCTTGTTGATATGGGCCTTGTGAAAGAGATCAAGGCAGGGCAGCAGATACGCTTGTTCATTCTTGAAACAGAAGATGAGCGGTCAAAAATAATCTCAGACTTCTATGCCAAGATTAGACCACATCTTGAAACAAGCTAGATGTGCTTCGGTTCTTTGTTATTTCAGCCAATCAGGCTGTGTGAGTCCATTTATAGCATAGGGAAAAATCACCCTGCAGTTTGCGATATTTGCATACTCACACCATAAGTGCCTCCGCTCGTGAAGGTAAGACCAACATAGATTTCTCCATTTGTTGCCATTCCCCCACCACCGAAGTCAAAGGCATCCATGGAGATTGATTCATAGATTGTGAATCTATAGCCTTCATTGATTGGTTGGGCGCCACCTAACCAAGCTCCGGTCATATCACCGCCTGCATCATTCAGCACATGTACGGTTATGCCGCCAACCTGCGCTAGAGTCATTGCTGTTTGGGTGATATCTATTATGATGAATCCAACGGCCTTCACCGGGTCATTCAGGATATATGAAAATGTACTGACCATTTCCATACCTTCATAGTGAACACTCTCAAATGACCCACTTATTTCAATAGGCGGATTGGTTACTGTCACATTTGTTGACACCAGATTGGAAATCCAGAGTAATGCGCCAGAAACTGTTCCAATAACAATGAGGACAAGCACCCACGCGGGTATGATTTTGACCACTTTTCTCTTCAAGAACTTCATATCTATTCTCCCTCTCCAAGAATAGTATAACTCCTAACTATACGATTTTTAGTGATATAAAGCTAATAGGAATTTGAAAAGTGTCAATGATAGTCATTGAAATCATAAGAACCTTTACTGGCTGCGCCACCATCCACAAAACTTTTGCAAGTTGTGATGAGACTCCACAAGTATCAATGACAAACTCAGAACTATGAAGATGATTAGACTCGCAATATCTATTAGAAACAGTCTTTGTTCTCCAGATTCTCCTGTATAGGTCATAACAATAACGAACATACAGAATGACAAGATTAGCCAGAGAATGAACGTGATAGATACCTTAGCTGCTGCAATTGTCCAATAATGAATCCCACTCGCACCCTTTCTATGGCCAAGGATTACAACAATTAACACTAGAAATGTAAAACCAATAATGAGTACACCTAAATTAATTCGAGGACCATAATATTGCAGCATTAACATCAGATTTTCCACTCCTTATTGATATCTCGTTACCAACCTGGCCACCGCCGTTGGGACCAGTGATGTTCACAATACCATGGATAGTAAAATAGATTGAGAAGACTGTGAACATTGAAATTCCATCCGGGAACTGAGTCCCAAGACTGTCCACCATCTTCAGTCCAGTAGAGTACTTCATTACTTGAGGTCCATCCGTGAGTTCTGTTTATGAACTTTACACAACTCATACCCCCGATGGCACCCACAACATCACTCTTGTTCCATGTCAATCCGCCATCGAGAGTATAGTATAAGGCACCGTGAGAACCTGTGACCCATACAACTTGGTCATCTACCTCATCCATTGTGGCACCAAATCCGAAAAGATCTTTGTATCGGAGTTGCCAAGTAGTTCCACCATCATTTGTATACAGTATAATCAAGTCAGAAGCGAAAGTTGAATTCTCTGACCCCACAATCCACCCGTGCGTCATATTGATAAATGACACATCCCAAAATGAACCATCTGGATAGTCAGACTCAAGAAGTTTCCAAGTCGTTTCAGACGCCTGCATCGGTCTATAAATATTACCTGATACCAAGGACACGGGGATCATCGCACTTGACATCGCAAGCAGTATCAGGTATAGATATACTGCAGATGACCTCAGTTTTGAGTTCTTGATATGTGACATCATCTATGTCATTTCCCTTTTACCAATGTATTTGTTTCTCCCGTACTCAAGGTTGAACCAGGTTTCTATACGGAAATGGCTTTATAGTGAAATATGAAAAAGCAACCTTAACTGCCGAGATAGCCAAGCCCGGTCAAAGGCGGTGGACTCAAGATCACAAAGCCACTGGCTTGACTCCGAGGAGAAATCCACTCTTGTAGGAGTTCATGGGTTCGAATCCCATTCTCGGCACCACTCCATTTTGAAATGGATATTATCCTGAAAACTGGCACAGATTTCGGAGTGCTACTTCGTCCTCAGGCTAAGCAAGCGACTATATTGCCTATCTCTCTCTTTGGCTACAGCGTTATCGGCATCAGAGGAGTCTGTAGCTCTGTGAATAGCCTGCAAAGCATAGATTGCAGAACCAATTGAATGAGTAGGAACATGGGCTGTTGCCACTGCTTGACCAGCAGCACGAGCTGCCGAACGAGCAGCATTGTCTTTCCCAACCTCACGAGCAGAGGCATGAGAATCAAGAGATGCCTTGCGTATTACCTTCATGCTAAACACTCCAGTATCAATCCAATCTCTTAGAGTTTTGATTGCATTTCGAGGTCGAGGATCATCAGGAAATTGTGCTTCAAAATAGGGTAGAACACGCTCAACACAATCAATTGCCCAATTGGCTAAAACCTTATGATCAGTTCGTTCTACAAGATCCACTATTCGCTCATCTCTTCTGTAATGTGCAAGTAAGAATTTTGATTTCTTCATTCGTGTTTCAACATCTCTATTGATTCATTCTATTTTCTCACTTTCGTTTCTCGTGTTGTGAAATGCTAACGAATCACATTCTCGGCACCATTTTCTATTCCTAATCATAGATTGTTGAGGTGGTTTCTGAAAAATAGCTTAGTACTCACGTTGCTTCCAGCGCGAGTACTTCGTCCAGAGAGAGGTTGCTACCATCTCCGGTACTGGGATTATGAACCTCATTAGCTGAGGCTGTGCTTGCCGGAGTATCAGAACGGGTCATCCGAGTCTACCTCGCAAAGTAGGCACGAGTAATAGCGTCAGTGGAAACTCTCTTCTTGGGATAACCCTTCAAGAGTTCTCTTTCAGCCTTAGCGAATGCCATTAGATTACCTCCGATAGGTGTAAGCATAGGTCAGAGCAAAGGTGGAAACCTTTACCTTCTCGTTCTTCAGCACAGATGTGTTTCGTGAGTTAGTTGCTAGAGCCATGATATTTCACAAGAAATACTACTCAGATTTAGTATATATAGCGAAGCCACTTGTGAGGGTCACAGAATGAAGTCACAACATGTGACTATGAGAACATTGCCCGGAGTGAATGCACACCTATCTTACTTTTTGATGTGTTTCATGAGTTTCTTCAAGGGGTATGTGTTGATGACATCATCAGAAGTCAACCAGCCACGACGTGCTTGAAATATACCAAATTGCATGTTGTCAAGCTCTGATGTTCTGTGCGCATCTGTGTTGATTGCAATCTTCAGACCAACCTTGGTGGCAGCTCGAAGGTTGCCAGCATTTAGGTCCAGTCTCTCTGGATGTGCATTCAGCTCCATCATTACATTATGCTTTTTCGCGGTTTCAAAGACCTGCTCCAGGTCAATCTCGAGCTGATATCGTTTACCAATCAGACGACCAGTCGGATGTCCCAAGATGTGGACATATCTGTTTTCCAGTGCGTGACAGACACGCTTGGTCATGACCTCTTTCTTGTCCTTCCATCTACTATGCACCGACACAGTGACAACGTCCAACTGCGAGAGTACGTCATCCTCAATGTCAAGCGCGCCATCAGCGAGGATGTCAACCTCAGCGCCCTTCAATATCTTCATCTTCCACCGACCAGACGAATTCAGCTCATCAATCTCTTTAATCCGCTCCAGAAGACGACCCTCATCCATGCCATGGGCGATGGTGAGACTCTGAGTGTGGTCGGACACACAGTAGTACTCATACCCAAGGGCTTGAGCAGCATTCAACATCTCTTCAATCGTGTTCTTACCATCAGATTGGTCTGTGTGACTATGGAGGTCTCCACGGATGTCTTTCATTGTTATAAGATTTGGAAGTTTCCCTTTCTGAGCGGCTTCAATCTCCCCTGTATCCTCCCTAAGCTCAGGTGGAATCCATTGAAGTCCAAGAGATTTATAGATACCTTCCTCATCCTCACCAGATACTTTCTTCTCTCCTCTGAAAAGACCATATTCATTTAGTCGCAAACCCATCTTTTGAGCAATTGAGCGTAACTTGACATTATGATCTACGCTCCCTGTGAAATATTGAAGTCCTGCGCCAAAACTATCGTTTGGTAATACTCTGAGGTCTACCTGTAAACCAGATTCTAATCGAACCGAGGACTTCGTGGGTCCATGTGCAATGATGGCAGATACTCCTTTTGTCTTGACGAAGGCATTCATTACAATTTCAGGCTCTGTTGCAATGACTAAAAAGTCCAAATCACCAATGGTTTCTCTCCGGCGACGTGTGGAACCTGCAATAGTGAGCTGCTTGACTATCTTCAATTTTCGTAATTCATTCTCAATTCTTTCAGCTGTAGAGAGGGCGTCAGCAAGCAAAGTTCTCTCATGTCCAGCTCGTACAATTTGAATACCCTCAATAATCTGCGATTGGGTTTTGTCTCCAAGACCTGGTAGACCAGAGAGCTTTCCCTCATTGGCGGCTTTTTCCAGCGAATCAAGATCTGTAACTCCTAATTTCTCGTAAACAAGCTTGATCGTCTTGGGTCCCACACCAGGAATCGAGTCGAGCTCAAGAACTTTTACTGGAACACGTGTTCTAAGTCCTTCAAGAATTTCCACTCTTCCAGTTTCAAGATAGCTTTTAATGACCTCCGCAAGACTCTTTCCAATACCCGGAATATCAGTGAGCCCGTTTCGTTTTGCTATGGACTCAACATCCTCGCCAAGAGAGGTTATGGACCTCACCCCGCGATAATAAGCAAGGGGTTTGAACTTGTCTTTACCCTCGATTTCTAAGAGTAGACCAATCTCTTGTAGAATTTGAGCCACCTCAGCATTTCTGGTCATTCGCGAGCCTCCTAGCCATAATCATAAGAATCAATTGACCTTATCATATCTCTGACCGCAAAAAGGTTCTCTTGTGGGGTGTCAATCGTAATTACACAACCAGGTGCAATGATAAGACGTTCAGGACCACTCTTTTCAATTGTATCAACAACCTGTTTCTCTGCCTCCTCCGGGCTTCCAGTCCTAAACACTCCGTTGTGGTCAATCCCACCAAGCACAGCTCCTTTGAATCGTTTCTTGCCCTCCTTCAGTGAGAGCGCGGAGCTCTGGTCCTCCCAATTGATACCATCTACTCCAGGGGTCTTTGCAATCCTATCAAACCGAATCTCCTCATTTTCCTCACGAGCATGCAGATGCAGAACAAGGAACTTTGTTTTTCCTCGGAGTCTTGATATCATCTTCAGATCATATGGATAGACAAACTCCTTGTAGACTTTGTCTGTGACAGAGGACATTGTGGATTGTTGGGAAGCCAAAAAGATGCCATCTGCTCCTGCATCTAAGGTGGCCCTTGCGAAATCAATCATCACGTCAGTGATGATATCGAGAGCCCCCTTCAGCTCCTCGGGATGCTCATCAGCATATCTATTGAAGTTCTTGTCAGAGATTTTGTCGGCTACCATTGCAGAATCGAAGACGGTGGCCATAGTAGGTACGACACCATGCGCATATTCCTGAATGAGTTCGACCGCACGAATTTGCTTCCCTAACTCACCTGAGTTGACGTCAAGTGGTTCCAATGTTTCCCAATCACTGACATCATTGATTGCAGCACTCGTCAAGGTTGTCGATCCTGTTATTGCCCCATCATAGACTGCGGTGCAGCCAAAGTCTATGCATGGAAAATGACCAAAGAAGGAGATCTTCAGTAGGTCATGGTCCAGAATCTTGTGGAAGTCAATCTCAGCCTTGGCAAGACCCTCAGGGGTCCTGTCTTTTTCAGGGTGATGTTTCCATAGAGATATGGGAATCTGCTCGGTTAGGTTTCCAAGAAACGTTTCTTTGAGTAGATCGTACTTCGACATAGCAACTCTAGGTTCACAGTTGGGAATAATGAGGCTTTCGAAGAGGTCAATAGGGTTCATCGCCAGCAAACATAAGTGTGCAATGAAACCAAACATGCCCGTCTGATTCACTACATGGAGGATGTCCCTTGTCAGAACTGACCGCTCTGTTCGACCCGTCAATAATCCTTAGTCTTGGCGGAATCGATGAGTTAGACAGGATGAGGACTGAACCCAATCCCTTCTGGAATCGGGCAAGACTAGAGGTCACCTGGAACCTACCAATGATGTCAGGACTACTCAATAGCCCACGAATATCCATCCAACCTATGCGCCTCGCGACTCGTGAAGAACTCCTTCTGTTTCATGACCCATCATATATTGAAACACTCGAGCTCTTCGGAAACATGGGAACTGCTTTCTCCGCACGTTTTGGGCTAGACACTGATGAATGTCCAATCTTTCCGGGCGTGGACAAATATGCGAGTTATCCAGTTGGTGGCACCATTGATGCTGTTATGGGCGTGGCAGATGGAGAGTTTGAGGATGCAGTTTCGTTCCTGGGGGGCTTCCATCATGCAATGGAGAGTCAGGCGGGTGGGTTTTGCTACTATAATGACATTGTCATAGCACTAAAGAAGTACCAGCAAAAATACCCAGAAAAGAGGGTGCTCTATCTTGACACTGACGCTCATCATGGGGACGGTGTCCAACATGCATTCTATCACGATCCAAAGGTCCTGACCATATCACTGCATGAACTGAGCATGGGATTCTACCCGGGTTCGGGACGAGCGGAGGAGGTTGGTATTGGGGAAGGAAAGGGTTATTCTGTCAACATCCCGCTCCCTCCTCTGACTGATGATGTTGAGTGGTGGCGAGCCTTCGAGGATGTGGTCGTACCAATCTGGCTGGCCTACAAACCCGATTTTGTGTTCTGGGAAGTGGGGGCAGATGGTTACATGAATGACCCGCTGACAGACCTCATGCTTACATACGACACCTACCAGCGCATGTCAAAGACTGTCCGACAGCTCGTTCATTTAGGGACGAGAAAACTGGTTGTGACAGGAGGTGGTGGATACAACGCAGTGGCTGCCGCAAAGATATGGACTATTCTACTGGCGGATATTGCAGACATCGCCTTACCGCCCACCATTCCTGCTGAGTGGATTGAGCTGTGCCACAAACATGGGTTTCAGGTGAAGCGAGGCGGCTGGACGAGCAGACCCTTCAGAATGCCCAGTGACCAATACCCAAAGATCCGTCGGGCGGTGGATGATACCATTGAGAAAGTGAAGGAGCTTGTTTTTCCGACCTTTGGACTGGAGGACCAGATCTAAGTGGACTTCAGTCGGGCAAGGACACACCGATGATTGGTATCGTCTAGGAAAACATCAAGGATGTCGAACTGGTGGAACTCCTCTGGAATCTCTTCCAGCGTGAAATAGTGATGAGGAATTCCACTCTCCCACCCCTTTTGGGGAATGTAGGTCCCTTCTTCCACTTCTACCAGGTTCCAGTCATCCTCATTACTGATAGGTCCTGATTGTAGAACAGGAAAGGTGACAAAGATTATGCCACCTGGCTTCAATACTCGCTCTAATTCGTTGATTGTCTTTCTGATGTTATCCATAAGATTGTGGTGTATGACCTGAATCGAGATCACTGCATCAAAGAAGTTGTCCTCATAGGGAAACGGTTCCTCCATCAGATGTTCGCAGAGGTGCGCCTCCAAATTCTCATCTTCAAGCCACTCTTGGGTCATAGCAAGTGCCTTTGGAGAAGCGTCAAACCCATACACATCAAAACCCAAACGCGCAAAGTACACAATATGCCTGCCACTCCCACAACCAAGGTCAAGGATTCTTGTGCCACCACCGTCATGGATTAGTTTGACAACTCGCTCGATGTCTTGGTGAGGGTCTGAGAACATCCGGCCTCGTTCTGTGAAGATTCTGTCCCAGTCAGGCATTTGATGTTGTCATAGCTTAATAGGTCATATGGATTGCGGCTTGGTGGTCGGTTGAGATAAAAGGAGGAATTGAACATTACCGGGTCCACACATCGCAGGTGGATAGACTCTTGATCTTCAGGCGGAGATACTTTGTACTTGTTCTTGGCATTGTGATAATGTTGTCAGGGACTATGATGGCTGCAAGTGTGCAGTCTGGATTTGGTTCCGTGTCTGTTACTGAGGTTGATTTTCAGGCGGCAGATGGATCCTTGATTCATAGTACACTTCAGAGGCCAAACTATGCGACTACAACAGACCCGCTACCGGGGGTAGTGGTGATTCATGGGGTACAGCAGAATAAGGAGTGGTTGATGGCCTTTGGCATCGAGCTTGCACGTCGCGGGTTTGTGGTTCTGACGATTGATGCCAATGGTCATGGAAATTCAGGAACTGGTACTGGTAGTGGGACAGCTGCATTGGACTACATCACAGCTCTCAGCTATGTTGATGAAACCCAGATTGGACTTATTGGTCACAGTATGGGAGGCAGCATCGCCTGGTCGGCTCTGAATGAGTCTAGTGTCTATGTACGTGCCCTAGTCCTTGTTGGTTCTGGATTTCGAGAGAATATGTCATATATACCAAACACCCTCGTGGCAACAGGCAACTTCGATTCTCTGTCCAGATATCCACAGAATCCCGCCTTGTTAGATCCGTGGTTCAATGTGACTGGTGTTGTAGCTGAAACAACCTATGGTGACTTTGATAACAACACAGCCAGAAGAGCAGTGTTTCCAAGTACAAACCACCTTTTTGAAACCATTAATCCAGTCGTTGTTAGTGAAACCGTAGAGTGGATGAAGAACAGCTTGAAGGGAGGAATTGAAGACGAACACTGGATAGAGAGCACGTCTATCCTGTATCCACTTTGGTTGCTTGGCGGACTCATTGGATTGATCGGTGCCCTTCTTACAATTTTCCCTCTGGTTGCTATTCTACTTGATATACCCATCTTCTCAGACCTAAAGGAAAAGCCTACTGATGAACCAACCACAAAGAGGGCGTTCTATCTTTACGGAATGATATTGGGTTTGATTGGTGTTATCACTTTCTTCCCATTTCTTGCTGTTGGGCTTCTATTAGTGAGAATAATCCCCTTCCCAACATTCTATGGTTTGTCAGTAGTATCTTGGATTCTAGGCAGTGGACTTGTAGCCTTACTTGCTCTTTATGTAATCCTGCAAAGAAAGAGAGCCTCTCAAAGCGGAGAAAATGTATCATTTCCAACGCTAAGAAAGTTGTTTGGAACAGGAGGACAGAAGCCCCTACCCTATCTATTGAAGACCCTTGTTTTGACTCTCATTGTGTTTGTATGGTTGTATCTGCTGACCCTACTAGTCGACCTAGGACTTGTCTTGGACTTGAGATGTTTCCTTCCTGGGCTCCACGACCTGACACTGGGACAAGCACGATTAGTACCACTCTACTTTGTGGTGTTTCTAGTCTACACACTAGTAGATGGAGCGTGGTTGACAGGTATTATGCTGCCAGAGAGCTCGGGCACATGGATTAAAGTCCAATTCAATTGGACTGTGAAATCAGTGTTCATCAAGACAATTCCCTACCTCATTCTTATTGCGTTCGAATTCATTGGAGGATACATCGCAGGAGCACCCATTGTTCCTGACATGATTGGCTTCTCTTGGTTGTTCTTCTATGCGTTCGCGCCTTGGTTTGCGGTATGCACGGTAATCACCATGTTTGGCTATCGAGTGACTGGGAATCGTTGGCTTGGGGCAATGATTAACTCCGTTCTGTGTGCCTGGCTTCTTGCATCTATATTGGGTTTGAGCTGGTAAAACGATTGACGACAGAGAGGATGTTTCATAATCCTCTTGTCGTTCAGTCCCTAGCATGTGTGAACAGCCATTCGAGCAGTCCTGAGCCCTGAGACTTCAGTTCCAGGCACTCGTGGACTGCCATCTCCTCAAATAGTTCTGTGGATCCTCCAGGGAATTCACGTGTAAATCTGACAAAACTCGTCGGTGATATCATTGAGGACCTTAGTGTATAACAACTGCCATCCTCTCCGAAGACTTTGGTCAGAGCACCAGCCGGAAGTCTAGGTTGTTCATTATGGTAGATGGTTTCAAGGTCAACTCTTACGATTGGACTGTGCCCATCAACCGTGCTGATCCCACCTGATGGGTGTATCTTGCCCTTCACAGTGTCAAGACGCAGACCTATTGACATTTCATCAAATTGAGCATGAAGCGCATACCAATTCTCAATGTGCCAGTCACGAGACCCCCAACTCTTATCCCGTTCTCCAAGTCCATCGAACTCGATTGTCCTTCCGTCAGAGAATATGATTGTACCCCTTACATGTCCAGACTGCTCGAAATGTCCCTCCCAGGAAGTCCCACTCCCTTGACCAAAATCATAGGCAGGAAATCTTCCAGTCCATTCGATGGATGCATCGATCTTTTTTCCCTTGTACCTAATTCTCCACTCCTTAAATGGTTCAACTAGAACATAGGAGAGCACTCCATCTGATAGTGACATATGAAAATCGGGTGGGACCTCACCTTCAGGCTCTACAAAATAGATATCTCGTTCTCCATTATTGAACAAGGCAAAGACGAACTCTCTCTTTGGAGTATTAGGGAGGAGCCCAATGGTCGAGAACCCAGAGATACCGGTATCTAGGTCCACCCAGTTGAAGTAGTAGCTC
>Ga0180438_10011153_pt1 | contig 10908 bp, 10 predicted proteins | sample SS_ome_12_FD_132455 | JGI IMG/M metagenome (GOLD analysis project Ga0180438, IMG submission 132455) | Hypersaline lake sediment archaeal communities from the Salton Sea, California, USA - SS_3_D_2 metaG | ecosystem: Environmental > Aquatic > Non-marine Saline and Alkaline > Hypersaline >... | reverse complement strand
TGGACGGGACGGCTCGGTCCGCCGTGCCTCCGCCCGCCGCCGGGTTGACGATCAACCGGTATCGTTTCATCTCTTGCCTGTCCTCCGTTCTCCCGATGGGTCAGCCAACGATACGGATTTGGCAGACCGAAGTCATCTCCGCGGACCGTCCGAAGCCGCGAAGGCAGCGTGCGCCTGGGACACAGCGAGGGGCGTTGCCGCGAGGTCATCCGAGGCGTGGACCCCGGCCTGACCAGAGCACGTGAGCATTGGACGACAACGGTTCGCCAACGAGGCCTGCGTGGCTCTCGATGGGGGGCGAGCTTTGCGCCCGTGGTTCGGCCGTGTGGAGGCGTTTTGCCCGTTGGAGGGCGCGGTGGCTTATGGCGCGGAGAGTCGCTACTCTCTCGGGCGTTGGGTAAGCGTGGCCGGGCAGCGTGAGCGGGTCAGGCCGGATCTCACACAGCGGTCAAGCGCGAAGAACGGCGAGAAGGCGGTGCAGGTGAAGGACTTGCTTGCTGTCGGCACGTGTCTGGGGTTGATCCTCTCGCTGTTGGGCGCGGAGCAGACGATCATCCGGAGGCTTCGAAGGGCTGTTCCCACGCGTATTGTCGTTCTGGGAACCCGAGGCAAGTCGAGTGTCGTCCGCCTGATCGCTGCGGGTCTACGTGGGGCGGGGCTTCGTGCCGTGTACAAGACGACCGGCTCCCAAGCGGTCCTCGGCCGGCCGGATGGATCCGAGCACCCGATTCATCGTCGGTTCGTTCCCTCTCCTCTCGAGCAACGACGGGTCCTTTGGGAGAGCAGACGGCTTGCGGCCGATGTGGCGGTGATCGAGGCCATGAGCATTCGCGCCGAGGCACTGCGGGCCGAAGTCCGCGGGATCATCGCTCCGCGGATTGTCGTGATTACCAACCTACGCCGCGACCATCTGGCGGACCTGCCGGATCCCGTGGCCGCCTTCGCCGAAGCGGTCCCACTTGATGCCACGGCCCTCTGTTCGGAGGACGTGCCGCAGGAGCTGCTGGAGCGGCTCCGGGATCGAGGAATCCGGACCGTTTGCCTCCCAGCTACCGCAGGGAGCGACGAGCGTGTCTCAGTGCCCTATGAAGAGTGGGGAAGCAATCTAGCGCTGGCGCTCGAGGTATGCGCGTATCTCGGCATCCCCAAGCAGTGCGCTGCCGAGGGAGTGCGCTCGATCAAACCGGATGTCGGTGCGCTTTCCGCCTGGCGGATGATTGGCCCTCAGGGTGTGTGGTACGCGGTCAGTGGGTTCGCAGCGAATGACCCGGAATCGACGAAGCTTGTGCTGCGGCGCGCCCTTGAACGCTGGGGCCGGCCCGATGGGTTCTGCGTCGGCCTTCTCAACCTTCGTGAGGACCGAGGAGACCGTACGGAACAATGGGTCGATGAACTGAGCCGGGGAATCTGGCCATTCGACCGCCTTGCAGTCGTGGGATCCACCCCGTGGTCGGTCCGACGACGCCTCCGCAAGGCTCTTGCAGGACGGCTCCTGATCCCGCGGAAGGCAACTCCAGAGCGCATTCTCGATGAGCTTGCATTGAGCCATCCGCCAGGTGGGGTGCTGTTCGGATTCGGGAACCTCGGAGGCGTCGGAATGAGGCTTGTGGAGTACTGGAGCCGGAAAGGCGAGCCTGCATGACGATCGAGTCGGCGTTCGTCGGGCTTGCGATTGCCACGTTGTTCACAGAGCTGACGGGTCTCTATCCCGGCGGGATCATCGTCCCTGGCTATCTGGCCCTGTTTGTCAATCAACCGTTGCGTCTCGCGGGTACGCTGGTTGTCGCGCTGCTCGCTTGGGGCATCTATCGAGTGCTGGCCCGCGTCTTTGTTGTGTTTGGCCGACGGAGATTCTTGCTCCTTGTTCTGCTCGGCGGGGTCTGGACACTCATCGGGTATCGAATCGTGCCGCTCGCGTGGCCCGCGTCGCTCGAGCTTCGCGCCATTGGCTGGGTGATTCCTGGGCTGATCGCCAATGCGTTCGAACGTCAGGGACTCGCTCCGACCGTTGGGGCGATCGGGGTCGCTACTGCTGCGACGTACTTCGTTGTGCGGCTTCTTCTCGGGTGAGACATGAGAACACTGCGGCTCGGTGACTCGTTTCGATGGGGGTTGCTTCTCCTCTGCTTGTTGGGCACAGCGAGCGTCGCGATCGTTGAACTCACCTGGGGCAGATCCGATGGAAGCCAGGAACAGGCGATCGCAGCCTCCTCGCAGATGCAGGCCGCGACGGAGACGATCGCGGCGCATCGCTCGGAGAGCGGCCCTGCGCTGGATTCAGCCGCTGACCTTAACGGTACCGGCCTGATTGGAGCCCAGTTCACTTCGATGACCACCACCGTTGGAAGCCTGGAGGCCAAGCGCACGACAACCAATCCGAACCTGGCTGGGCTGATGGTCCATTTGCTTGACGAGGCGGGAGTCCGGGAAGGCGACTTCATTGGGGTCGGTGCATCGGGGTCATTCCCGGGGTTGATCCTGGCGACGCTGTGTGCTGCCGAGGCCACGGGCCTGGATGTGGGGCTAATCGTTTCGCTGGGAGCTTCGCAATGGGGAGCAAACCTGCCCAGCTTCACATGGCTCGACATCGAAGACGTTGTGTATGGGCGAGGGATGCTTCCCTACCGCTCCGCTGCGGCAACGGTCGGCGGCGATCTGGATATCGGACGGGACCTCGACCCCGAGACGCGAGCGCTGCTTCGATCTCGGATCGACGCTTCGGGCGCGATCCTTATCGAGGATCCGGACCTGGCGAGCAATGTTGCGACCCGGATGGCGATCTACCGAGAGCTGGCCGGCGATCGGCGGATCGCTGCGTTCGTGAACATCGGCGGTGCGTGGGCGAATCTGGGCACCGATGCGGCCGTTCTGACGCTCTCGCCGGGGCTGAGTTACGTCGAGTTCCTCCCGCCGTCCGGAACACGAGGCGTTGTGTATAGCATGGCCGGCGTGGGCGTGCCGATCATCCATCTGCTCAACATCAAAGAACTCGCTCAGCGATTCGGCCTTCCTTGGGATCCGTCGCCGCTTCCGGAGCCAGCCTCACTCCACATCGAAGGGCGGGTTCGCATTCGGACCGGTGTAGTGGCGTTGGGGGGAGGCTACCTTGGCATCGTGATCGCATGGCTTGTGTGGGCCCGCCTCGGTCGAAAGCGAACTGCCGGCCTAGACGAGTCGGAATCGCAATTCAGATAGGGATTGCCGCGCAATCACTTCAAATGCAGCGAGTACTCGGGTGTCGCGGGAATGGTCAACACCAGGAGATGGCAACCGGCGTCCAGCGGGACCGCGCTGTGCGTGGCTCCGGCGGGTACTCTGAGCACGTTCCCTTTCACCAGAGTGAACGGAAACCCCTCCATGACCAGGAGGCATCTGCCGCCAACGGCGATGAGAAACTCGTCCGCGCTGTGGGAGTGCTGACCGATCGGTTGCTTCAAAGCGTCCCTGGCCCAGCACTCCATGAGTTGGAATGAGCCATCGTCCGACCGATGGATGCTCGCGAACTTCCAACTCCCGGAAACCATGGTCCCGTCTTCCGCGGCCTCGACCGGAGCATATCCGGGCCGGGAGATGCGATGCAGGTCCTCGGAAGCCTGGTGCAGCACGTCCCTGTACTCGGCGTGCGACAGGCGGCCCGCCTCGACGAGCTTCTTGCCGACGAGATCGTTGAGAAGCACGGCCGCGATGTGCGTTCGAAGAATGGAATTCCCGATTCGGCCGATCGGCAACCCTGTCATGTCCCTTCTACCCAAGAGGGCTTCGTAGACGTCGTCCTCCAGAACTAGGTGTTTCCTTGTAGACACACCCTGCACCTCACCTTTCCGGACTCAATGCCAATCGAGACCACACAGCCTTCGTGCAGAGGCCATTAAGCGGTACAGAGGAGTCTGAGTCAAGGCGAGACTACCGTGGGGGCATTCAGGTCCCATCACATGGCGCGAAATGTGGTTTCACTCCAAAGTTTAAACCTTCAAACTCATACACGCGGAGCCTATCGTCAGAAACGCATATCCAGGTTAACTCAAAGAGTGGATCCGCTCCCAAGCGAAGCGCTAGAGTGTCCTCGTGTCGACTGCGTGTGCGTCCTCTACATGGTTCGGATACATGGTCGGGCAGTCGTGTGCCGTGCTGAGTCCGGACGGTTGGCCAGTCGTGGGACGTCCACGGCGACGCAGAGGCATGAGCAGTCTTGGCTGTCCAATTCCGCAAGCTCACGAGGTTGGTAGTAAGCCGTGGTAGGCAAGACGGGGAGGGTCGTCACCCCGCAAGCCAAAGGCGGTGAGGGAGGCGGCTCGGAGTGGAGCGGCAATCGAGGAAACGACAATCGCGGGAATGATTTCTGCTGCGTATCAACAGACGAAAGGGAGGCGCCAAGCCGAACAGATATGGATGGCGCTATGCGATCCCCGCCGCAGGTGAAGGAGAGTGAGGAGTAAGGCAATGGTCATGGGGGACTCTCCACTAGGAACATCGACGAACGGAGGTGATGCGAAGGCCAAACGCGGAACAGGTCACGGCCACTTCAAGACGCATGGCGGCAAGGAAACTCACTCAAGATGTACCGGGAAAGGGGTACGCGGGGCATGATGCTCTGGCAGGGCTGTTTAGTGATTGCGCTGTAGAGATGCCGTCTCAAAGGAGGAGAGATGCAGCTAAGAAGGCCAGCCTCAATCAGCATGGGATTGCCATTGGTATTGGCGCTTGGCGTTTTGCTTGCTCTAGGACTAGGGGTGTACGGTCAGGAATTCGACGCGGATGAGAGCTGCACGGTCGTCGTTGTTGGAAAACTAGCTTCTGTGGACGGTTCCGTCATCAATTCCCACAACTGCGATGGTGGATATGACACCGGACTCATGGTCGTCCCTGCAGCCGACCACCCGGAGGGCACAATGGTTCCCGTGCTTTGGGGCAACCTGAGGGCCGTCCCGGCGCCCGTAGTGAAGGGCGAGATTCCTGAAGTCAGCCATACCTACCAGTACTTCCACATTGGCTACCCCATCGGGAACGAGTACCAGGTGTTCCATGGCGAACACACGATCGGCGGGAATCCCGCGTGCAGGGCCACCGACCTCTCGGATGCGATCATGGAGATCGAGCAGCTTCAGATCCACGGTCTCCAGCGCGCCAAGACGGCGCGTGAGAGCATTCAGGTCATGGGACAACTGGCGGAGGAGTGGGGGTACTCCGATGGCGCTGAGGTTCTTGCGGTGTCCGATCCCAACGAAGTGTGGGTCTTCGAGATCTTCGGGGTAGGCCCAGCGTGGAAGAAAGACAGCGGGAAGCCGGGGGCGGTCTGGTGCGCGCAACGAGTGCCGGATGACCATATCTACGTCTCGCCCAACATGAGCAGAATCGATAAGGTTGACCCGACGGATACCGAGAACTTCATGGTCAGCCCCCACTACCTCGAGACGGCCATCGAGCTGGGGATCTATGACCCGGATAGCGGCAGGGAGTTCAGCTGGCGAGAGACGTATGGGTACATCTGGCCAAGAATGCAAACGGCGATGTCGAGCCGCGCAGTCCGTCTCTGGAGAGCGCTCACCCTGCTGGCCCCGTCGGCAGAAGGCCCCGGCGGCTACGGCTGGGTCTTCGGGCAGCAGTCTGACTACCCCTTCTCCGTCAAACCGGACAAGCTGGTGTCATTCCAGGATGTCCGCGCTGTGCTCACGGACATGAATGAGGGAACCCCGTACGACAACACGGAGGATCCAGGCTGGTTCGTACAGGATCGAAGCGGTAATTGGGTCAAGAGCCCGCTGGCTACTCCTCAGCCCTCCAGCGAGATGATGGCTCTTATCAAAATGACGTCTTCAGCAGATCGCACCACCTACTGGAGGCCCGGAGCTGTCCCCGGCTGCTCGTACCATTGGGTGTCCCAGTCCCGCAACTGGCTGCCGAATGAAATCGGCGGCGTGGTCTGGTTCGGCCACGACAACGGCAACATGAGCGTGATCGTTCCCGTCTACTGCGGAAACTCCTACACGCCTCCATCTTGGGCCGTTGCGGATCGATCCAAACTCAACAGGGACTCGGCGTACTGGGCAACTGCATTGGTGGATGATCTGGTGAACCAGTACTACCAGCTGGCGAAGCCCGTGCTCGACGAAGTGCGGCTCCCTCTGCAGCAGGAGTACTACGATGCTCAAGCCGCGATCGAGCAGGGAGCACTCGACATCTACAACAACAGCGGACCGGAGGAGGCAATAGAGTATCTGACAACCTACAGCAACTCGGCGATGCTTCGTGTGGAAGCGACGTATTGGGAGCTGGTTGACAGATTCCTCTTCCTCAACAACAGCCGCAGTAGGTACTAGGCAGATCGGGATGACGTGTCGGAGTGGCAAGTGGGCACAGCCGCTGCTTGCTTGCCACTCCGCTCCTTACCCTGGGAGCAGGCTGACAACCAGATGGCTTCGGAGCTTGTTTCGTTCGGTGAAACCAAAGGCGGCAAGGGAAGACGGGGACCGTGGACTGCGACTCGATGCAAGCCATCCGAGGTCGTTGTGTGTGCGGCGGTCTGGCTCGGCAATCGACGTTCCCGCGATGTAGCCAACTGCGAGGAGTTGCGAAGAGGAAGGGATTCAGCTGCGTTCGTTCCCCGGTGACATGGGATCATGAGAGGGCCGAGCGCGTCATGAGCGTGCTTCTCATCAGGGCGGTCCGTGGCCGAACGGGCATGCCAAGAGTAGACTGATCCTAGGAGGCGATCTACAACCATGGGTAGGAGGGTTTGCGTGCTGTGCGGAGTGGGCGTTTCTGTTCTGCTGGCCTTCGCGTTTACTGGAGCAGCGGTGGCACAAGACGACGCAGGGGGGTTCGAGATCCCCGAGGGACTCCCGGACCTCAAGCCACCCATCGTCGTCACAACCTGTGGTCAGAGTCCCGGTGCTCTCATGGTCGACGTCATATGTGACATGATCGGACTGTCGTGCGATCAAGCTGACGTGCTGACGGCCGAAGAGCTGGCGAGTGGATGCTCGGAGGACCTCTGCTATGGTGTCCTGTTTGTCACGACTGGCACCAGTCTCAAGGGCATGGGGGCGGCTGGTGTAGACATCGGGTACGAGATCGTGCGCTGCACGGCGCTGATCGAAGCGGCCAAGGAACTGGGAATGGTCATTGTCGTCGGGCAGATCGAAGGTCCATCCCGCCGAGTCGACAAGTACGACGAGCAGTCAATCCAAGCGATGTCGCCGCTAGCCGACCTGTTGATCACGCGAGCCGACGTCAACGAGGATGGCTACTTCACAGATCTTGCTGAGGAATACGGGATCCCGCAGATCTTCATCGAAGACGCCATTGACCTGGAGGTCCTCCTTCCGATTCTCTTCCCGCCGGATCTGGAGGCGGACGAATAGGCCATCGCGACTTGGGTCAATGCGGTTGAAGAGCAGCCGGTAGCGCTGGCGATTGGCTCGACTTGGAAGCGCAAGGCGTGAAAGCACTGTGCCCCGTATTCGGGACAACAGGCAGCTAGTCTGGGGGAGGGCACGGATCGCGCAGAGGCGCCCTTCTGGATGATGAGGTGAACCGTGTACACACACGCAGGAATCGTTCTGGGGGTGATGGTGGTTCTATTCGCCGTCGCCCGGGCGTTCAAGATTTCGACGGAACTGTCGATGCTGACGGCCGCCATTGGAGGTGCGATCGCACACGGCGCGTGGATTCCGGCGCGGCACATCGTGGACGGAGCGTTCACCTACTTCGATGTGACGCTGATCTTCATCACGGCCACGTTCTTCATGAACCTCCTCAGGCATGCGGGGGGCGTCAACTACATCATCCGCGGGATCATCCGGCGCTTCCATCGGCACCGCGCGTTGGCGCTGCTCTTCTTAGCGCTCGTCCTGTTGGTCCCAGGCGCGCTAACCGGGGCGGGGAGCGTGACCGTCCTCGTGATGGGTGCGTTGGTTAGCACAGTTCTCACGTACATGGGAATCACCAAGGATCGGGTTGCGGCGATCATCTTCCTGTGCGCGGCGATGAGTGCCGCCGCGCCGCCGATCAACCTGTGGGCGATGATGGCGGCGGCGGGGTCCAACATGCCGTACGTCGGCTTCTTCCTCCCGCTGGGGGTGGTGACCGTCCTTGGCGCGATCTTCAGCATGTTCTACCTCGGATGGAAGGGAACGCCGGTCGAGCTGCCGAAAATCATGTCCGAGTTGCCTGAGCCGACGCGCGGGATGCGGGCGTGGAAAGTTGCACTGCCGTTCGTCGTTCTGCTCGCGCTCATCCTTGCCGGACGGGTCTGGCCGTGGTCGATGCCGACGTTGGGCCTTCCGCTGATGTTCATGATCGCCGCGGGACTCACGATCCTTGTCAGTCCGAAGCGACTGCCGGTTTTTAAGATCGCGCGCGAAACGGTGGAAGGCCTTCTGCCGCTGATTGGCGTGATGGTCGTTGTGGGCATCCTCGTGCAGATCATGGCGTTGAGCGGTGCTCGCGGGCTGATCTCACTCGGCGTCGTCACGCTGCCGTTGGCCGTCATCTTCGGAACGATGTGGTTGATCCTTCCGCTGTCGGAGGGGCTGGTCCAGTACGCAGCGGCCCCCCTCCTGGGGGTGCCGCTGATTCTCTTGTTCAACATGAAAGGGATCAACCCGATCATTGCGCTCTCGGGGATGGCGGTCATGTTCCCGATTGGCGACATGCTCCCCCCGACGACGGTCGTTGGGCGGGCGACCACGATCACCGTGGGCTTCACGGGATCGTACTATGGCCAGTTCGTCAGACGGTGTTTGGTGCCGTCCGCGTTCATCCTCATCCTCGGGACGTTGTATATCGTCTTCGGAAGCGAGTTGTCGTTCTTGGTGGGTGGGTGACCGCGATGACGAGAAAGCGAGGTGACTTCGGATGGCCATCATGATTCTGTACTACGTGATCACCGCGTTCTTCGGTGCCGTGCTGTTCTGGAACTTCGCCAAGAGCAAGGACGTTCAGAAGGCGATTCTCTACCTCGTCATTCTGATGCCGTTCGTCCTTCGCGTGTTCCGCCTGAAGTGATGCGGAACGGAGGGGATCGATGAAAGGCAACAAGGGATGGGTTATCAAGGGGATCGCTCTGGCGGCATGGGCCGCGATTCTGGTCTTCGCAGGGGTTGCATTCGCGCAACACCGGCAGTACAGGGAGGCGGTGGTTCTCGGCCCCGGTGTCACCGAAGTGAAGACGCTGGGTGACTACTACCCTCCTCTCAAGGGGACGGTTAACGACTGCAACATCTACATCCTCGATAGCGGAGCACCCGGTGGGACACTCGTCATCTTGGGCGCACCTCATCCTGAGGAACCGGCAGCGAGCCTCACAGCAGAAGTACTGGTGGAGAACCTCGTTGTGGCCGAAGGAAAGGTCATCGTCGCCATCCATACGAATCGGAGCGCGTCCACGGTGACGCGCCCGGGTGACGCCTACCCGCAGTTCTTCACGATCGAGACGGATTGGGGAGAGAAGAAGTTCCGTATGGGCGACCGCTGGGCCAATCCGCTCGACTCCTGGCCCGATCCGGAAACCTACGTCCACTATCCGAGCGGGCAACTCCTGGCGTACATGGACGTACGCAACCTCAATCGGACGTGGCCTGGAAGAGAGAACGGGAGCCTCTGCGAGCGGACCTGCTACGCACTCATGCAACTGATTGAGGAAGAAGGGGTGGATCTCGCGATCGATCTACACGAGGCGGAACTGGAATACCCGATCATCGGGACGATCGTCGCGCATCAGGACGCGATGGATGTTGCGGCGATGACGTCGATGATCTTGACAGCACAGGAGTTCGACATCGGGATGGAGATCTCGCCGCTGGCACTGCACGGCCTTTCCCACCGGGAGATCGGCGACCACTCGGACAGCCCCTGCCTGCTGGTGGAGGCGCCCGAGCCGTTCCTCGATCGGGTTCGGGGGATCACCGATGAGGAGCTGCTGCTAACGGGGAAGGACGAGTTCGTCATGAAGGCCGGCGAGCACGGGCTCCTCTACTGGCCGATCGATGAAAGCGGGTGGCCGATCGATGTCCGTGTCGCCCGGCACGTCCGGACAATCGAGAAGGTCAGCGAGCAGTGGACCCGCTTCCACCCGGATGCGCCGGTCGTCGTTGGAGGCCTGCCGACATATCAGGAGATGGTGCAGAACGGGATCGGGCACTACTTCCCGGATCCGAGCGGGGTTCCGGCATCCCGGATTGCCTACGAGTAGCTAGGCCGACCAATCGGCCCGTGGGAGAGAAGCAGCTTCTGAAAGGGGAAGGCTCAGAGGAGAAGAGCGCAGAGGATTCCTCGAAGAAGCGAACGGTATCCGGGAGATCGTCGAGTTGTCGTACGGAGCCTACGAGATTCGGTCTCTCGTGCGCGGAATCCGCAGGCGCATTCGTCGTGGCGCTTACCTGTCTGTAGATTGCACTCTACCGACAAACCGAACTCCAAGCGGTTCTCCGTCGCGGTACTCAAACCTGCGTGCGCGCCTCGGTAGATCGCCGGAAGGGGAGCGGCCATCCGATCCATGATTTCGCCGACAGACGTCGCGTGAGATTCGCCCGCCGCCGGGTTGACGATCAACCGGTATCGTTTCATCTCTTGCCCGTCCTCCGTTCTCCCGATGGGTCAGCCAACGATACGGATTTGGCGGACCGAAGTCATCTGCCAGGTCGATGGTGGGGAGCGTGCTATCCTGCGTTCAGCAGCTGCCCGACGGCAACGTTGAAGACCAGTGCAAGCGGGTCAAGCTCTTCGGCGAGCTCCCGTTCGCGGATCGCCTCCTCCGAACGCCCGGTCGTACTAAGCACGAGCGCATACCACTGGTGAGCCGCGGCGCAATTTGGGTTGAGAGCGATCGCCTTGAGCAGGTCCTGTTCGGCTCCTTCGAGGTCCTCGCAGAAAACGACCTTGATCATGGCGAGGGAGCTGTGCGCCTCG
>Ga0180438_10011152_pt1 | contig 10909 bp, 12 predicted proteins | sample SS_ome_12_FD_132455 | JGI IMG/M metagenome (GOLD analysis project Ga0180438, IMG submission 132455) | Hypersaline lake sediment archaeal communities from the Salton Sea, California, USA - SS_3_D_2 metaG | ecosystem: Environmental > Aquatic > Non-marine Saline and Alkaline > Hypersaline >... | reverse complement strand
GGGCGCTTTCTGGCGGAGGGAGTGGGATTCGAACCCACGACAGAGGTTTCCCCCTGTAGCCGCTTAGCAGGCGGCCGCACTAGGCCACTATGCGATCCCTCCATAGCTCAATATAACATAAGGTAAGCGATTTTTCAATAAACTCCGATGTTGCCTCGCCCCTCTGCCTATGCTATACTCTCTCTGTAAACTCACTGCAAAGGGGGAAACCAGGAAGGAAGCATGGAACAAGAAAGAGTCGAGGCTGCGGAGGCAGTGACCATAAAACTGCTATTGGAATCGGGGGCCCATTTTGGTCATCAGACCAGCCGCTGGAACCCCCGGATGAAGAGATACATCTTTACCGAGAGAAACGGCATCCACATTATCGACCTCCAGCAGACGGTGGAAATGCTAGACAAGGCCTATGAGTTCGTGCGGGATACAGTGGCCGAGGGCGAAAATATCATCTTTGTCGGCACCAAAAAGCAGGCCAAAGAAACCATAGAGGATGAGGCAAAACGGTGCGGAATGTTCTATGTCAATCAACGCTGGCTAGGGGGGATGCTGACCAATTTCGCCACGATCCAAGCCCGTATCGACCATCTGGTGCGCCTTGAGGATAGCAAGGCGAAGGGGGAGTTTGATTACCTGCCCAAGAAAGAGGCAATGAAGCTGGATGAGGAGATCGCCCGCCTCAATCGGCAGATGGGGGGCTTCAAAGAGATGACCAAGTTCCCGGGAGCCCTTTTCATTGTTGACCCATTGAAGGAGAGGATCGCTGTCACCGAGGCAAGGCGCGTCGGGGTACCTGTTGTTGCCGTTGTGGACACAAATTGCAATCCCGATGAAATCGACCATCCCATCCCCGCCAACGACGATGCGGTGAGGGCGATAAGATTGATAACCAGCAGGATAGCAGACGCAGTTTTCGCGGGCAACCAAGCCCGTGAGCTGGCAGAGGCGGAGAGAGAGGTAGAGATGAGCTCAGAGGAGGCTGAGATAGCAGAGATTATGGAACCGCTAACCTTCACTCCAGAAACCGAGGAATGAGATGGCAAGTACCGAAGAAATAAAGGAACTGAGAACCATGACCGGCGCCGGCATTATGGATTGTAAACGGGCCCTTGAGGAGACAAGGGGCGACCTGGATGCCGCCCTGGCTATTCTCAAACAGCGAGGACTGGCCAAGGCAGAGAAGAAGGCGCATCGAGAGGCAAGACAGGGACTGGTGGAATCATATATCCACCCCGGGGGACGTATTGGAGCCCTAGTGGAACTGAACTGCGAAACCGACTTCATGGCTCACACTGACGAATTTAAAAAGCTGGCGTGTGATCTGACGATGCAGGTGGCAGCCATGGATCCATCATTTATCGACAACGATGATCTCCACGAGGATGTGGATCCCAGTCAGACTTGCCTTCTCCGCCAGCCCTTCATCAGGGACCCACAGAAGACTGTCCAAGATATCATCACCGAAACAATAGCCAAGGTTGGGGAGAATATCAGGGTGAGGAGATTTGCCCGCTTCGAGTTGGGCAAGGAATGAGGGATGAAGGTCACCAAATATAAACGTGCCCTGTTGAAGATCAGCGGCGAGGCCCTCACCGGAGGGGATGAATTCGGCATTGACCTCGCCACCCTTTCCAATATTGCCCACCAAGTAAAGCAGGCGGTGGACATGGGCGTTGAGCTTGGCATTGTGGTTGGTGGGGGGAACATCTGGCGTGGAGCCACCGCTGAGTCAAGAGGTATGGAGCGGGCCACTGCCGACTACGCCGGGATGCTAGCCACGCTGATAAATGCCCTGGTTTTGCAGGATGCCATAGAAAAAGAGGGGGTCAGCACCAGAACACAAAGCGCTATCACTGTTCAAGCTGTTGCTGAACCCTACATTCAGCGCCGCGCCATCCGCCATCTGGAGAAGGGGCGAGTGGTCCTTTTCGCCGGGGGCACTGGAAATCCCTATATGACCACAGATACTGCGGCAGCACTGCGGGCAATAGAGATTGGAGCTGAGGTGCTGCTGATGGGCAAGAACAGAGTCGATGGTGTCTATGACGCCGACCCTCTTAAGAATCCCAAGGCTAAGAAGTTCAACCAACTGAGCCATATCGACGCCTTGAATTTGGGCCTCAAGGTCATGGACTCCACCGCCCTTTCTCTCTGTATAGAGAACAGACTCCCCATAATTGTCTTCAACCTTCAAGCCCCGGGGAGCATTGTACAAGCAGTGGCTGGAGAGCCTATCGGCACCATAGTCTCCAGCTAGACCTTTAGCGGAGGGGAAATGATTGATGACATCCTCTCAGAGACAAGCACCAAGATGGCAAAGACCATTGAGGCTATGAAAAGGGAGATGGCAACCATTCGCACCGGGCGGGCCAGCCCAGCGCTTGTCGACCATATTAAGGTGGACTATCACGGTGTTCCTACGCAGTTGAACCAGATGGCCACTATTTCAGCACCGGAGGCAAGGCTGCTCCTGATTCAACCCTGGGATAGACATGCCCTCGGTAGCATCGAGAAGGCAATCCTGAAATCAGAACTGGGGCTCAACCCCTCAAATGATGGGAGCGTGATCCGACTCAGAATACCCCACCTCACTGAGGAGCGAAGAAGGGAACTTGTCAGGGTGGTACGCAAGAGGGCTGAGGAGAGCAGGGTGGCCTTGCGCAATATAAGAAGAGGCGCGTTGGAGGAATTCAGAGGGCTGGAGCAAAAGAAGGAGATCTCCCAAGACGAGCAAAAGCGCGCACAGGAGCGATTGCAGGAGCTTACTGATAGCTTCATCGAAGAGGTGGACAGGGTAGGAAGGGATAAAGAGGCAGAGCTCCTTGAGGTTTAATGAGGGAAAGGGAGCGGAGCCGCATTTTCTTTCCCTTTCAAGGACGCAGAACCGTGACCAAGATCGCTCATATCCCCAATCATGTAGCCATAATTATGGATGGCAATGGCAGGTGGGCCAAGCAGAGGAAATTGCCCCGGCTTGCCGGCCACCGCGCTGGAACGGAGAACATCCGCCATGTCATCGAGTGCTTCGCCGAATACGGGGTAAAGTACCTCACCCTCTTTGCCTTCTCCACCGAGAACTGGAGCCGCCCCCAACGGGAGGTTAGAGGGCTGCTCCGCATCCTAGAAGAGATCATCGACCAGGAGGTGCTAAACCTTCATCAGAAGGGGGCTAAGCTGCGTCACATTGGTCGTCTTGATAGACTTTCCCCGGGACTACAGCGAGCAGTTCAACACGCCATCGAGCTCACCAAAGAGAACACCGGAATCACCCTGTGCCTCGCCTTCGACTACGGCGGCCGTACTGAGATTGTGAATGCCCTCAAGCGCATCCTGTGTGAAGGTATACCGCCAGAGAAAATCGATGAGGCGCTACTCAATAGCTATCTATATACTGCAGACTTGCCCGACCCTGACCTGATCATTCGCACCGGCGGCGAGATGAGGCTCAGCAATTTCCTACTTTGGCAGGCGGCCTACAGCGAGTACTACTCCACGCCAACATTCTGGCCAGACTTCGACCGGGAAGAAATCAAGAAGGCGCTCGTGGCCTATGGGCAACGGGAGAGGCGCTTTGGCAGATTGCATCGACAAGCAAAGGGGGCTGAAAGCTGAGGCGAAGATACCCGCTCTGAGGTAAGAATGATAAGACAAAGGGTGCTCAGCGCTTTAGTCCTCATACCCATCATCTTTGTTGCTGTCTGGTTTGGTGGCCCCTTCTATTATTTGGTCGTAGCCGTTGTCGCTACCTTGGGAGCTTTGGAATTCTTTGGCATGCGGGGCCTCGCCTATAGGAATCCTCTCACCCTCTTCGGCCTGCTGTGTGTCCTGCTCTTAATCGTAAGCGCCCACTATAAAGACCCTGAAACCTTTGAAGACCCCTATACTGGACCTATATTAGCCGGCGCGGTGGCTCTTTCCTTTGTTTGGCTTCTCTTCCGTCCCCGTGTCGAGACCGCCTACATCAATTGGGTATGGACCTTAGCCGGGATTATCTACATAGGCTGGATGCTGAGCCACTTCATTCCACTGAGGGAACTGGAGGATGGCCGCGACTGGGTGCTTTTTCTCCTCTTCGCCACCTTCGCCACCGATACCGCTGCCTATTTTTGCGGCCGGGCATGGGGCAGGCATCCCCTGGCTTCAGCGATAAGCCCGGGTAAAACCCGGGAAGGGGCATTGGGAGGCTTGGGCATAGCCATAGCCACAGCGCTTATACTGGCAGCTATTCTGCCTGGCATTACTAGCCCCTACTGGCAGGTAATCATCCTCGGCGCTCTCATCGGCGTATTTGCCCAGCTCGGTGACCTCTCTGAATCGATGCTCAAGCGCAGCGCTGGGGTAAAGGACTCGGGTAAGCTGATCCCGGGGCATGGCGGCCTCCTCGACCGCCTCGATAGCATTCTCTTCACTGTGGTGGTGGCATACTATTATGTAATCTGGGTGGTGATATGAAGCGGCTTGCCCTTTTAGCGGGATAGATTCCAGCGGGCAAGTTCCCAGAGGACCCTTGGGCTCCTACCTACCTGCAGGGTAGCGCTCGTCTCGAAGGCGTTATGAATCATACAGTCGTAGCAACGCGGGTCCTTACCTATGCCGTACTTGTTCCAGTCTGTTTTCGCCACCAACTCCGAATGGCTCTCACAGTATCCATCGGTAAGCACGTAGCAAGGCTGTCTCCAACCTTGAGGACTCAGGGTGGGACAAGCCCAAGGGGTACATTGGAACTTTCTCTCGCCAGTCAGGAATTTGAGATATAAAGGATTGCTATAGTACTTGAACCTATGGCGCAATTCATAGAAGTGGCGAAATACTACGCTGGCCTCTTGTTTAGAAAGATAGACATCGTCCTGCTCTCCATTAAAAGCAGTGCCACCGACAAGCATAATGCCGTTAACATCTAGCTCGGTGAGGAACGCAAATAGACGCTCCACTTCTCCAAGATCGGTATCCCGGTAAAACGTGGTATTGGTATAGACTTGAAAGCCGTCTCTCTTAGCCGCTTTTACCGCTTCAACAGCGAGGTCAAAAGCCCCGTCACGGCCAACCATTTTATCATGGGTCTCAGCCAGACCATCAAAGTGGATGACAAAATTCAAATAAGGGCTTGGCTTTACCTTGCTCAAAAAACTTTCCAGCGATAACCCATTAGTAGCAAAATAGAGGAAGCGCTTCCTTCGTATTATTTGATTCACTATGCTACTGATCTCGGGGTGGAGCAACGGTTCACCACCGGAGATACAGGTGACAGGGGCTCTAGTTTTATCAACAGCCTCAATGCACTCGTCCTCAGTCAACATCTGCTGCCGGGCACCCTTATTTTCCCTGAGGCGACCACATCCAACACAGGCCAAGTCGCAACGTAAAGTGGGCTCAAGGATTACCAGCATTGGTATCCTTTTTCTTGGCCACAACCTGTTTACTATAATGTATCTAGCCAGACCCGACGAGAGAGCTAGAGGGAAGATCATTAACTCCTCACAAATCTAGATCCTTCCCTTCCTCCCAACAACGATACCACTTCGAAACGGAGTGATAATTTTGCGTAATTTTATACCATTTTGCAAATTTAGTCAACCCCGGATACTTATCCTCCATCCCCTTTGCTTATTTCATAGCTATGTGTTAAAGTATTCAAATGCAATCGGTGTACTATTATGTAATGTGGGTGGCGGCATGAAGCGGCTTGCCATTTTAGGCTCCACCGGTTCCATAGGCCAGCAGACGCTGGAGGTGGTGCGCTCCTCCGGCGACCGATTTCAGGTGATCGGCCTTGGGGCAGGGAGAAATCTCCCGCTTCTGGAGAGGCAAATAGAGGAATCCCAGCCCAAGCTGGTGTCCATAGCAGAAGCAGACCTGACACAGAGCCTGCGCCGACCAGAGTACGAGCTTGTATCCCTTGATGCGCTTGCTTCCCATCCCGATGTTGACCTGGTGGTGATCGCCATCTCGGGGAAGGCAGGTCTAAGCCCTACCCTGGCCGCCATCGAGGCCGGGAAGAGCATCGCCCTTGCCACCAAAGAGGTGCTGGTGATAGCGGGAGAGATCGCCACCACCGCCGCCAAGATGTACGGCGTGGAGATTCTGCCCATTGACAGCGAGCCCAGCGCCATCTGGCAATGCCTGCGCGGTGAGGAGCAGAGAGTGGCCCGGCTTATCCTCACCGCCTCAGGAGGCCCCTTTCGCCAATTTTCTCATGAGCAGCTTGCAACGGTGACGTCCCGGCAGGCGCTTGAACATCCCACCTGGAAAATGGGCAAGAAGATTACCATCGACTCCGCCACCATGATGAACAAGGGCTTTGAGGTTATTGAGGCGCACTGGCTCTTTGACGTCCCCATGGAAAAGATCGAGGCAGTTGTTCATCCTCAGAGCATTGTGCATTCATTTGTTGAATTTGTTGATGGTTCGACTAAGGCGCAGCTAAGCCCCCCCGACATGCGACTGCCGATTCAATATGCCCTGTTCTATCCCGAGCGTCCGCCTAGCGAGCTGCCTCGGCTTGATTTTGCCAACATCGGACCACTGACCTTCGAAGCCCCAGACCTGGAGAGATTCCCTTGCTTAAGGTTGGCACTGGAGGCAGGGCGAGAGGGAGGCACTTATCCCGCAGTGCTCTCCGCCGCCGACGAGGTAGCGGTAGAACTTTTCCTCGAGCAGCGCATCGGCTTTCTGGACATCGCCACGCTGGTGGAGGATACGCTGGAGCAACACCAGGGCATTCCCCATCCCTCGTTGGAGGAGATTCTGGCCGCTGACGCCTGGGCCAGGGAAAGGGCAGCCAAGATAGAAATTCGAAGATGGACGTAATTATAACCATATTAGCCTTTTTCGGCATACTGGTATTAGTCATCCTCGTCCACGAAATGGGGCACTTCGTCACGGCAAAGCTTTCCAATATCAAGGTCGAGGAGTTTGGCCTGGGGTTTCCGCCCCGGCTCGTCAGTTTCACAAAGGGGGAGACGACCTATTCCTTAAATGCCATCCCTCTGGGCGGCTTTTGCAAGATGGCGGGTGAGGAGGACCCCGATGTGCCTCGAAGCCTGGCCAGCAAAAGCGTCAAGACCCGGCTTCTTGTACTCAGCGCCGGTTCTATCATGAATGCCCTGCTCCCCATCGTGCTCTTCTCCATCGCCTTCATGATTCCAACATCGCTCATAGTGGGGGATGTTATGGTCAACGAGGTAGCACCCAACTCCCCCGCAGAAGAGGCAGGAATACTGCCCGGGGACACCATCCTTGAGCTAGATGGTCGCGAGATCAGAAACATCAACGACCTTGCTTACAACACCCATCTCAACCTTGGCGCTGAGGTAACCCTGCTCCTGGCGAGGGATAGCGCTGAAGAAGAGGTATCGCTGGTGCCGCGCTGGGACCCGCCGGAAGAAGAGGGAGCGATGGGGGTGGTGGTGGAGCTGCAAAATGACACCAAGATTAAGGAGTCCTACCCCTTCTGGGAAGCGATACCCAGGGGAACGATCCACAGCGGAGAGACCTTGATTCTATTTAAGAACGAGATAATGAGATGGTTCATCGCCAAAGAAGGGCCCCAGCTTGCGGGACCCGTTGGCATCGCCGAACTCACCGGTGAGGCAGCAAAGAGCGGGTTTGGAGTGCTGCTGGAGTTTACCGCCTTCTTGAGCATGAATCTGGCGATAATCAATCTACTGCCCATCCCCGGCCTCGATGGGGGAAGAATGGTTTTTGTCGCTCTTGAGGGCATCCGCCGGGGAAAGAAGATACCCCCCAAGCGAGAGGCGCTGGTCCACCTCATTGGCTTTATGATATTGATTCTGTTCATAGTCCTGGTAACCTACCAGGATATCCTGCGCATAATCAGAGGGGAGAGCTTGATCCCATGATGCGGCGCAGAGCCTCACGGCCGATCAAAATAGGAGATGTCACCATTGGCGGCGGCGCCCCCATTGTGGTGCAGTCCATGACCAAGACCGACACCCGCGATGCGAGGGCGACCACCGCCCAGATAAGGGAGCTTGCGGAGTGCGGCTGCCAGATAGTGAGAATCGCCGTCCCCGATAAGGAGGCTGCCCAGGCCATCCCCGACATCAAGCGGGGCGCCTCCATCCCCATCATCGCCGACATCCACTTCGACCACCGCCTCGCTCTTCTCGCACTTGAGGGCGGTGTGGATGGAATCAGGATAAATCCGGGCAACATCAGCGACCCGGAGCAGATCAAGAAAATAGTCCTCGCCGCCAGGGAGCGCGAGGTTCCAATAAGAATAGGGGTCAACGCCGGCAGTCTGTCGCCAGCGAAAGGCGCGGAAAAGCCGGTCGCCGAGCGCATGGTTGATGCCGCGATGGAGCAAATAAAGCTCCTTAAAAGCCTGGATTTTGAGCTAATCAAGGTCTCGCTTAAAGCCTTCGACGTGCCTACCACAATTGAGGCAAACAGCGCAATAGCGCGAAAAATGCCCTATCCGCTGCATCTGGGGATCACCGAGGCCGGCACCCCAAGAACGGGAGTCATACGCAGCGCGGTTGGCATTGGCACCCTGCTCTACATGGGGATCGGGGATACCATTCGCGTATCGCTCAGCGGCGACCCGCGGCAGGAGGTCGTCGCCGGCTATGAGATATTGAAATCGCTGGAGCTGAGCCAGCGCGGCCCGACACTGATAAGTTGCCCCTCGTGCGGGCGGGCTGAAGTCGATATAATAGCGCTCGCCGAGGCGGTGGAGGAGCGCCTGGCGAAGATGGATAAGCCGATCAAGGTGGCGGTGATGGGCTGCGTGGTCAACGGCCCCGGCGAGGCGCGGGACGCCGATGTCGGCATCGCCTGCGGCAAGGGGCGGGGGGTCATCTTCCGCAAGGGCGAGCAGGTGCGCACGGTGGAGGAGAAGGATTTTATCCAAGCACTAATGGCTGAGGTGGAGGCATTGTAGAGAGCGCAGCCATGTCAGAAGGGCGAAGAAACGACCGCGACCTGTCAAGACCTGAACTAGAGTATGCTCACAGATTCGCCATAGAGCGTCTGAGTAACGAAAATCGTACGTTCTGGACAAGATTGTCGGCTCTTCTCCTTGGCAATTCGTTTCTGGTCGCTGGCTTTGCAAGCCTCTATGGAAGCAAGAATCCCAACGACACGTTGCTTCTCGCAATCGCAGCAGGGGGTATTTTGATTCAAGCCATGTGGCCTCTTTTTGCATTATTGTCATACTCTACTAACCAATACCTGATAAAACTTACGATGGATATCGAGAATTATCCTTATCTGACTAGACACCAATTCTTAAAAAAGGAGGACATAGAAAACCGAGTTAGACGAATATGGACGCATTATGCGAAGCACTTTTGGAGCACCTTCGGTTCGAAACGTTCCCAAGTGGAGAAATCTCCTAATGGGGAAAACCCTCATGAACATAATTCATTCTTCAAGAAGATTAAGGTATGGTTCAAGAAATACACGGAAGGATTCAAAAAATACCCAGCAGGTCTAATGGCAACCTTGTTTTTCTATGGCGCCTTTCTCGCAATTTGGGTAGTGGCAGCGGCTATAGTGCACGAGGTAGTAGCAATAGTCCTAGGCAGCCTAGTGTTTACTTTTACAATACTGTGCATATTGCTCTGGACAAGAGCGAAAAGTGCGCCTATCAAATCTGTTCGCTAACACGCTGCGCTAGATGCCAGCAACACACAGAGGTCGAAAAAAATGTTTTCGCCGGTTGAGATAATTGGCCTCCTGATCATCGGAGCTGGCGCCGGGGTAGTCATTGGCATCATGGGCGCCAGCGGCTCGATGATTGTCGTCCCCGGCCTCAAGCTATTCCTCGACTTCCGCACCCAGACCGCAATGGGCACCAGCCTCCTGATAAATGTCGTCGCCGCCGCGGTTGCCGCCTATGTCTTTCTTCGCCATCGCAACATCTATGTCAGGCCCGCGCTATGGATTGCACTGGGCGCAGTGGTAGGCGCGCAGGTGGGCAGCCTCTTCGCCGACATGATACCGGAGTCGGGGATGAGCAATATCTTCGGCATATTTCTGATCCCGTTTGGCATCATGCTGTGGAGAAGAGGGATTCGCGGTGCAGTGGGCGTGCCGACAGCCCAATCCAGCGACGCCTCGGCCTCGGCACAAACAGACGCCTTGCCCTCGGCGCAAGAATGGAAGAGCAAGCTACTGTCCCTCGGCCTGGGGTTTGGTGTCGGCCTCATGGGCGGGCTCACCGCCGCCGGCGGTGGGATAATGATCCTCTTGATACTGGTCTTTGTCCTCCACTATCCCCTCCACTTGGCAGTGGGCACTTCAATCCTTATAATGGCAGTAAACGCGTCATCGGGGGCCCTGGGCTACGGCATTCGCGGCAACATGGATGTCACTGCCGCCCTCATCGCCAGTGGGCCAACGGTGCTGACCGGAGGGCTGGGAGCAAGGGTGGCCAACAGGGTCTCAGAGGCTAAACTGGGCAAGATCATGGGGGTCATTTTCATAGCACTTGGCATTGCAATGGTCGTAGTTCCATACATCACGTGAGGGACGAAAAATGCGCCTATCAAATCTTTTCGGTAAAACACTGCGCCAGACGCCATCGGAGGCGGAGAATGTCAGCCATCAACTGCTGCTCAAGGCGGGCATGATCCACCAGCTTGCGTCGGGAATCTATAGCTACCTCCCACTGGGATTGCGGGCGCTGAGAAAAATCGAGAACATTATCCGCGAGGAGATGGACACCATCGGCGGGCAGGAGCTTATGATGCCCGTGCTCCAACCTCTGGAGATATGGACTGAGACAGAGCGAGACCTCGCCTTCGGCAAGGGCCTTTTCACCCTCAGCGACCGCAGGGATAGAAAGCTGGTGCTGGCCCCCACCCATGAGGAGGTCATCACCGAGCTCGTTCGGCGCAATGTGCAGAGCTATCGCGACCTCCCACTCCTCCTCTATCAGATACAGACT
>Ga0180438_10011151_pt1 | contig 10910 bp, 6 predicted proteins | sample SS_ome_12_FD_132455 | JGI IMG/M metagenome (GOLD analysis project Ga0180438, IMG submission 132455) | Hypersaline lake sediment archaeal communities from the Salton Sea, California, USA - SS_3_D_2 metaG | ecosystem: Environmental > Aquatic > Non-marine Saline and Alkaline > Hypersaline >... | reverse complement strand
CCAATTATAGAAAATAGAATAAAAAAGATTAAGGGAAATTGGCTAAAGATATCATCTCCCGATACTCCAATCACATCATCCATATAAAAAGGAAGATTCGACTGGATTGCATACACCACATAAGTCATCATAAAATTAAAAATAACAAATGTTAAGAAAGCTTTATTTTTTAAAGTGGCTTTAGTGGCAAATATTAAATCTAATTTTTCCAATGTTCTAGGTACTAATTCTGGAGGTTCCTTAATTCCAAAAGAAGTGAAGGCGATAAAAATAGCTCCCAGGACAGCAGTTATTATAACAATAATCAAAAATGTGGGAAGATTTTGTGAAAAAGAAGGTGCTTCATAGTTTAATAATAAAATTGGAAGAATATAAGTCGTTGATAATCCAATTCCCCCACCTATTCCTGCAAAAAGATTCAGATGTGCCCGTTCCTGAGGATTTATCGTTAAATCTGGCATCAACGCATTAAAGTTTAACCCTACAATGGTAAAAAAACTGTCATAGATTATCAAAGTGATTAATAGCCATAAGAAATAACCCAATTGTTCGAAATCTAATGGTGTTAAATAAACAAACACAAAACTAATCGACAATAATGGACCTCCCACCATCAAATAAGGAATCCTCCTCCCATATTTAGTTCGTGTTCGATCCGAAAGTAATCCAAAAATCGGATCATTTATAGCATTCCAAATCAGATATCCCAGCCATGCAAATGCCCATAATAAAGGATCCAATCCAATTATTCTAATATAAAAAGTTAGAGTCCACGCTCCAAATAGGCCTGTAGTAAGATTTAAACCCAAAGCACCTAAACCATAAAACAGTTTGTTTTTTAAAGATACCCTTTCGTCTTTAAAATTCATTATATTATCATTATATCCTTTTTCTACATAATAGGTAGATTCTTCTCCTATTTATTCAATGGGGTATCGGATTTTATTTATATTAGAAAGAGCGAGATTTTTAAATAAACCTGCCTATTTGTATAACTTGAGTGTTTTTAAAAACCTTTGTGGAAAGCACCAACATAACTTTTTATAACAATCATTTTCATAATACATATGTTCTTGATAATTTATTTCAGGATACATATCACGGAATTGTTGTGATGTATTCTAATTACACTTTTATAAAGAAAACTACATTTCAAGACATTGATGATTATTTGTATTACTATCCCTCAGGAACCGTTATCGTAGAAGAGAATAATATATTTATATGAAAAATGGTTTCATATTGACATAAATCTGTGATTCGGTTTTTACCTTCATTCCCAAATCATTCAAACTTAGAATTAAACCTAAGACCCCTAAGCTGTAAAAGGGTTTTGCTTTTAAAGACATCATTTCGCCTTTAAAGCTCATCATAATATCAATGTAATTTTTACTACATAATAAGAAAAATTTCCTACGATTTATTCAAGGAGGTAGTAATTTGAAATGAATTAGAAGCTAGAAATATAGGCATATGGTCTATAACTATAGTTTTTTAGTTTACTAAATAATTAGTTATTGAGTTTATATTAATCAGTATTCGATATTCTACTTATCGAAAAATATTATTTTAACAATAATAAAGAATATTCTAAAACATTAAAAATTCAGTAAAATTAAATTTAGGGCATGTTTCCTAAATATTGCTTTACTAATTCTCTAAAATCTTGGACTTTTATCGGTTTAGAGATATAATGATTGAATCCTGCTTCTAAAATTCGTTCCTTATCTCCTTTCATTGCAAAGGAAGTAACCGCAATGATTGGAATGTCTTTAAAGTTAGGAATTTTGCGTAATTTTGTACAAATTTCAATACCGTTCATTTCGGGTAATTGAATATCTAATATTACTAAATCAGGATTTCCCGACTTTATTAATTCAAATCCTAAATCACCCCTTGTTTCTTCAAAAATCTCAATATTAGGAATAAGTTTCAAAATAGCCCTAAATAATTTCATATTTTTTTCATTATCCTCAATTACATAAACATTTTTCATTTAAGATCCATCCGTTTTAATAATTTAACAGAATTCCTTTAATTTTAATAATCCTGTGAACAAATATAACGTTACTTATTTAGATATGTTTAAATATATCATTTTTCATTAATTATTTAAACTTTTTTTTTCAGAAAAAGAAGTCAAAATTCTGTTTTAAGTGAATTAATTATGGTTGTAGGTATAATTCTCTTTAGTTGGGATTCAAAAATTGGAGCAGTTATTGATGTAAAATATCCACCTGCTTTGCTTATCCCAGAAGATTTAATTAATAAAATATATATGACATTTGCATATAGTGAAGATTTTAGTAAACCGGAACTAATTGAAACCACTTATAATAATCAAACAATACTATCTTATTGTGATAAAACCAAGGTCACAAAAGTGGGTTATGAAATAATAAGTCTTTTGTTAGAAGAGAAAGAAAAAATCAATTCTCACCAATATAAAAAAACTATAATAGATTTATCACAAAAAATTTTTGAGCTTGATAAAATGGAACGTATAAATTATTTTGAAACTAACATCGATGCTTTTTTTAAACCAACATCTGCTCAAAAACTATTATTACTTGGAAGGGCGGGAACAGGTAAAACAACAATTAAAAAAATAATTTTCGAAGGAATTGATCCAAAAAAATTATTAGTATCTCCACTTGAACCCACTCGAGGATTAAGTCCCTCTGTTTACTCTTGGTTAGACCTTAAGGTTGGATTATTTGACTCATCCGGTCAAGAATTACAATTCTTATTAGAAAATAAAGAAGAATACGATATTGCATTTGAAAATAGTGATGTAATTATATATGTGTTTGATTATCCTACATGGGTTATTAAGTCAAATGAAATTATAACTGAACTTCATAAAATCAGTAATATTATTGAAAGTAATTCATATAATAGTAAATTAATCATCTTTCTACATAAAATAGACTTAATTGAGAATGTAAATCGTAAAATTGTTATAGATGATATTATTAATTATCTAAATAAAGAATTACCTTGCTCGATTTATTCTACAAGTATCCATCCCGATTTGATTTTCAGTACATATAATGCATTTTTTGAGATTTTAGCTCATTATTCACTAGAGACGTCTCAAATGAAAAAAGTATTAGATGATTTTATCAAGGACGCTCCAAAATCAATGTTCTTTATTACTAACCGTTATAACAGTATTATTTGCCAATCAATATCTGAAGATTTTGATTTTCTCGTGATAAATCATTTTCATAAATTAATCGCTCAGCTTACAGAAAATTTTGAGGAAATGTCTAAAAATAATAATATTGAACATCTCATCCTTTCGGGAAAAAATGATGTTAATCTCATTATGAATAATCTTAATATGGAAAAATATGCAATAAAAAATCTAATTTGTATTTCTAATGAACTTAGTGCTAATAAACTAATTTTGATAGTTGGGCAAATAAAAACCAAAATTAAGGATCTTTTTTATTTACGCATAAAATAGAGGAGTAAAATATGAGTAAAAAAGTAGTTTTTATAGGGCCATCAGGTGCAGGTAAAACTACTTTGAGAAAAATCTTTTTTGAAGGAGAAAATTCTACCAAACTCTTAGAATATGCATTAGAACCCACTTTTGGAGAAGAATCTCTTATACTTAGATTACCCGGCATTAATGAAGATATAGGTATATTTGATCTTGCGGGACAGGAAAATGAAAGATGGTTAAATTCAAGTGATAATTCAATTTTTTATGAAACTAAGATACTAATTGTTGTAATCGACAGCACGGCAAGTTCTGATAATAATATAGATTTTATCAGAAAAGTTATAGATGTGCGCAATAAATTGACCCCGAAAACTAGAATTTTTTTGTTGATACATAAAATTGATTTAATAAGCCAAAAAAAGATTAGAGACGTTAATAGTGCTATTTCAACAATTCTACCAAAAGATAATTCAATAAAATATTACTTTACTAGCCTAAAAAAAAAATATTTCACTCAAATTCTTTCTAACTTCATCGAAATAATGAAATCATGTTTTATAGATGAATCTTCTGAGGAAGCCTTATTGTTTAATGTAATCGACGAATCAATAAAGCTAATTAATTTAATTAGTAAAGAAATTGTTATAAATAAAAAAGATTTACATGAAAAATTAAATAGACCTGCTAATCTAATTAGCCATTTGATTGATAATTTAATATTAAAAGGACATTTAAAACAAGAGACTGTTAATAAACAAGATTTAATAAGCTTAACAGAAAAAGGAAAAAATTATTATAAAGACATCATTGAGTCATTTTCAACTGTAGATTTAGACTCTATTAACTCAACAGCAGATTTATCACAATTTGAACTTGAAAAAGAAATACCTCCCATTATTGGGGCTCTAATAGCCGATAAAGATGGTCGTAATTTGTTAAAGATTGAAATTTTCGAAAATGCTCTTGAACAATTCATTTTAAAAAATGACCCCTCTTATGCTTATAATAATAAATTTGATTTAGATTTAATACCTATGTTTATTAGTGCTTTAGAGAAATTTTCTTTAGAGTTGAATATTCAAAATTTAACAGGATTTGGCCTAAAAGGAACAAATTTAGGAATGCATATATTTAGTTATGATAGGTTAACCGTAACTGTATTTTTGAATCCAAAAGTTAACATTGATCCTATAGCAAAGAAAATTGAAAATTATTTTTATAATCTTTTTGAAGAATTTGAAACTGAATTTAATCTTAGTTTATCAACGGGTCAAGTAGATGGACTCTTCCCTATAATGAATCTTGGAAGAAATTGGTTAGAAGAGTTAAATGAATATTATAATAACTTGATAATCAACTTAGAAATCTATGATCTTAGGAGTGCTCAAAAGTTATATTCAAAAATTGATGAATTATTCGAACGAGTTAAACTAAAAAATGTCCTCACCCTCGAACGAATGAAAAAACTCAAAGTTGATCTTATGAAAGCTATATTAGAAAATGATTATCAAGAGTTAAAAAAAATAGCACAAATTACTCAAGACCTAAGCGTGTTTTATATATAGATCTTCAATTATTATTTCTTTCAAAATGAGTATAGAGATTGTCCTAATTAGGATTTAAATTGTTATTTGCTTTTTTTTCTAGTCTTTTTGGAATATTAAAAGTAAAGCTTGTTCCTGCTCCTAATAAACTATTAAAACTAATCTCCCCTTCATGTAATTCTATTAGCCTTTTTACTAAGGATAATCCCAATCCTGTACCCGGGATAGATCTAACATATGGTGAACCTACTCTCATAAAATCCTTAAAGATTAAATGAAAATCCTCTCGTGCAATTCCTATACCGGTATCTGATACTTTAAAAATCCAATCATTATACCTTTCCTTGATTTCAAGTTTTACATAGCCACTAATAGTAAATTTTAATGAATTGTTTAAAAGATTATCCAATATTTCTTTTAATCTAATCGGATCTGCATAGATAAAAATTTCATTCTCTAAACCTCTCACTTTAAGCTTTATATTCTTTTTTAAGTATGATGGTTTAAAACTGGATTTGATTTGTTCAACTAAGGAATTTAAAGAAAATTTCTGAATATTAAGAGTGATTTGACCAGATTCTATTTTAGAAATGTCAAGTATGTGATTTATCATGTCAAACTGATGTTCGGCAGAAGCTTTAATATCAAGTAGAAAATCTTTTTGTTCGTTCGTAAATGTTCCATATACTTCCTCCAGTAATAAATCGGTAAATCCTATGATTGCATTAAGAGGTGTTCTAAGCTCATGTGACATAGTAGCCATAAATTCTGTTTTAAATTTAGATGATTTTACAATTTGATCTAAATATAATTTTTGTTGTTGCATTGTGGTGTTTAATTCCTCAGTTCTTACCTTTACTTTCTTTTCTAATTCTTCTTTAAATTTAGTTTCATATAATTCAACTTTTTTTTTCTCAGTAATGTCTTGAAATATTAATTGGATTAACATATTATCAGATTGCTTGATTATAGATGCCTGAATCTCAACCCAAATAAGAGAATCTTCCTTATTTCCAACTTTTACCTCAATAGGGTGAGGATAATCATTATAAAAATTAGATTGAAAAACTTGCTTAAAATATTGTCTGATATCTAAATGTAAATGGTCATATAATTGATTAATTGTTTTTCCTAGAAAAAAATCCTTATCATAACCAAAAACTCTTTTAGTAGTTAAATTACAATCTACAATTTTACCTTCAAAATCAACTAAAAAAATACTATTTGGAGACTTTTCAAAAAGATTTTTATATCTGCCTTCGAGAAGTTTTCTTTGAGTTATTTCGTTACATACAATGAAGTATTTGTGAAAATCATTTTGATTTCCTAATAATTCGATTTTGCATTCAAACCAAACCAATATACCTTCTTTGTCTATTAACCTAAGTTGAAATGTTTTTGAATTATTATTGTTATTGATAGAGTGTAAAATATTCATAAACATCTCTTTATCATTTTGATATATAAGATTAGATATAGAATCCCCCTCAAGATCTTCTATTTTATATTTTAGAATCTTATAAATAACATTTTGATTAGTTTTTTCAATAATTAACTCTGAATCTAGTATTATAACAATATCATTTATATTCTCAAGGATAAAATTATGATAAGTATCAGAAATCTTTTGAGATTCTATGGACCTATTATACTCCAAAGAATTACTAATTATTATTGAAATCATTTTTAGTATATATAAATCCCTCTCGCTCCATTCCTTTACTTTATGAACGGAATCAATACCAATAAAGCCATATAGTTTAGCTTTTAAATATAGTGGAGAAATTAATGATGAATTTATATCCTGTAATTCTAAAAAATCCTTAAAGGTGAGAGCTCCATCATCTAAACTATTTGAATTTGATACATTAATAAGATGACCAACTTTTAACTGTTCTATTAACCATGGAAATTTTGTTGATTTTAAATTTTGGAACTTATGGATCCGAGGGCTTAATTCCTCTCTATGCCATTCATATGTGTTGCTTATATATTGGTAATCATTGCTAAAGGAAAAGATATAGGTACGGCTTGCTTCAGTTAAGACTCCGAGATCTTTTAAAGAGGAATCGATGGCACCATCAATGTCTTTAATCATAAAAAACCTAGAATAGATGGTATTTATAAATGATTCTAAATCCGACCACCGGAAATTCAGATTGCCTTTTCTGTCTATAACTTCCGATTTATTCTCTGTAAAGTCCTCTTTATTTATCATTTACCAAAACACCTTATTCAAATTATTATAGATTTAAAAAAGATTCACTATCAGATCTCTCTTTTTCAAGTTCAAATTCTATAGGAATATTGAAATCAAAAGTCGTACCCTCTCCAAATTTACTTTCAAAAGTAATTTGTCCACGATGAAGTTCTACAATCCTTTTTGTAAGTGCTAACCCAAGTCCCGATCCCGGTTTAGAATTAACATATTCGGAATTCACTCTTTTAAAATCTTTAAATATTATGCCATAATCTTTTTCTTGTATCCCAATACCAGTATCTTTTACCTTTATTCCCCAAGATTTGGAGTTTTCATAAAATTCTATAGTGATTTTTCCTTTTTCTGTAAATTTTATAGCATTACTAAGAAGGTTATATATAATTTGTTTTATCTTGAGATGATCTCCGTTTACTATTTTCTTCTTCTCAAACCCTCGCATTTCCAATACTAAAGATTTTTTATTTAATAATGGTTTTATTGTAGAACATATATTTTCTATCAGATTTTTTATACTAAAATTCTCAATCTTTACAGAAATTTGACCAGATTCGATTCTTGAAATATCTAAAATATGCGATATCATCTCAAACTGATGTTCTGCTGAACCTTTTATATCCTGAACAAATTCTGATTGATCTTTATTAAGATATCCATAACTCCCTTCCAAGAGTAAATCTGTGAATCCGACTATTGCGTTTAAAGGAGTTCGTAATTCATGCGACATTGTTGCTAAAAAATCTGTTTTGAAATGAGAACTCCTAATAATTTGATCCAAATATAATTTTTGCTTTTCAAGGGCTTCAGCTAGTTCATTTGTCCTAATTTTAACTTCGTTCTCAAGCTTGTCCATGAAATTTTTACGTAAAGTTTCTACTGTTTTCCTTTCAGAAACATCCCTAAGAACACCCTTAAACCCTATTATCCATTTATTTGAAGCTTTTAATAAATATACCGAAGATTCTACAAAAATTTTCGCTCCTTTCTTGGTTATTATGTAATATTCAAACATTATGAATTCTTTTCTCGATTTAAAGAGTTTATTATATTTAGAATATAATAAATCCTTCATCTTAGTATCACATAGAATCTCATAATTTGCACCTAATAATTCTTCCCTTAAATAACCGGTTATATTAGACATCGCGTCATTTATAAAAGTAAAATTACCCTTCAAATCAACTTCAAAATATCCTTCTCGAATGGACTCAAGAATATTTCTATATTTCATTTCCGATTCTTCTAACTGATATTGAGCTTTCTTTTGTTCACTAATATCACGAACTATTGCCCACATACCTGCATTATTTCCAATTTCATCTTGTATGAGCCATACTCTTAGACTTACTGGAATATGTTTCCCATTTTTATGAATATACTCTTTTTCATATTGACTTGAATATCCTTTAGCTAGAACTTCAGAATTTATTATCTCCTTCTCAAATTGATGGAATTTTTTAACAGTTATATCCATATAAGTATATTTCTTGATTTCGGCTTCATCATATCCTATTATATCTAAGAATGCAGGGTTACAATCTGTAATATAACCATCGAGATCAGCCATGACAATTCCATCCTTGCTTGATATATATAATTTTCTATACTTTTCCTCTGATTCTTTTAGCTTCTGCTCTGCTACCTTAAAATCGGTTATCTCTCTACCAACAACTAATAGCTTTTTATTGTAGTTTTTATCATAAAAGAATTTCCCTGTCCACTCAAACCATAAATAATGCCCGTTTAAATGCCTATTTCTAATACAGATTTTAAAATTTCCTTTTTTAAAGCCATTAGTTATTAATGAACCCGATATAGATATATCATCTTTATGAATTATTGAAAATCTAAATTCTTGTTTCCAAAATAAGTGCTGTGGATATCCTAAAATTCTCTCATGTGTTTCTCCATTAATATATTCAATTTCTAAATTTTCATTACATAACACAATTAAGTCATCAGAATCCTCTGAAAGTAATCGATATTTCTCTTCCGATTCTCTTAAATTATCTTCAACAAATTTTCTTTCTAAAGTAGTTCCTACAATTTGGGAGGTGATTTTTAATAGTGAATAATCTTCTAAGGACCATAATCTTGGACTTTCTTCATCATCAAAACCTAAAAAACCAGAAACTTGATAATTAACAAATATGGGGAAAGCAAGAGTAGCTTTAATGTTTCTACTTGCTAATAACTCTTTTAATTTTTTACCTCCTTTTGAAAAATCGGAAGTATCCTCAATTCTAATAAAATCTCCCTTGAATACAGTTTCTAAAACTTCCGGAAAGTTCTCAATTTTCAATTTTTTATAGTATTGTATATGGGGACTTACATTTTCAGCGCACCATTCATGAGTATTATTCATATAAACCTTTTCATTATCAAATAAAAAGAGATATACTCTCGAAACTCTATTTGATATACCAATTTGGGCCAAGGCTTCATTAATAGTCTCATCAAAATCTATATTTCCTACGAATTTTGAGGATATGGATGTAATTAATTTTTCAAATCTTAAAACTTGAAAAACTTGGCTTTCATAATCCCTCCTATTGGTAATATCCCTTACAATAATTAATGCATTCTCTAAAATTTTGTTCATAAAAACTGATAATTCTATAAAAATAACTCTATTCCTTTTTGTTCTAACATTAATTTCAATAGTATTATTAATAAAGGGATTATTTGGAGAAGTTAGGAACGTAAATAGATTTCTTTCTGAATCAACTTGAAATGTTTCTAATGGAAGAATTTCTTGAATATTAGGATTTATACATTCTTTATCATCATAATCAAATATTTTTTGAGCTATATGATTCCAATATAAAATATTATCATGTTGGTCAAATTGTATCACGCCCTCTATAATAGATCTGTTTGATATTTCTTCATTTTTCTCAAGCATAGGGAAATTGCGGATTTCTTCACTTGTTTTATATTTATCATCTAAATTCATGAGTTTATTCCAAATTATAACTATATAATTTTTTAATTAATAATTGAGGGATTTGAGTCTAATTTTAATAAAATTTGAATTATTTCCATTTTTTTATTTAGAACGTTTTTTTTGTGGTACTGCTTTTCCAATTCCCAACCTATTTTAAAGAAATGTGCTCTATCTGTAATTTGGAAATCTTCGGTTCCGTTAAATGTTTTAATTAATCCATAGGCTTCTAATTTTTTCATATGAAGTATTGTCTCATTTTCAGATAAATTTAGATTTACTTTTAAATTCATTATTGAATTTCTGCCTTTATTTTCATTTTCAAGGATAAAAGATAATTCTTTTTTAAGTTCAGAAAATTCGTTAAAATTTTCGATTGCCAAGTTTTTTTCAAATAATTCAAATAAAATCCCAGAAAGATTACAAAATGTTTTATAGAAATAATCTTGGGAAATAGAGGATTTGAAAATCTTTATTTTTCCATCATAGAGATGTTGTTCATGAAAAAATTTCATTATTTTATCCAATTTTAGAGATACGTATGAAGGATTCACCTTATCAATTTTATGTAGAAAAATAAATAACTTACAAAAAGGTAATTCTATATTTCTTATAATTTTAAAGATCTTTAATAAAAAATCGAGTATTAGTTCTAATGAATTATTCACTTCGAATATACAAATGATAACATTTGCATTATCAAAAATATCACAACCACTATCTGATAACCAAATATTATTTTCTTGACCT
>Ga0180438_10011150_pt1 | contig 10910 bp, 14 predicted proteins | sample SS_ome_12_FD_132455 | JGI IMG/M metagenome (GOLD analysis project Ga0180438, IMG submission 132455) | Hypersaline lake sediment archaeal communities from the Salton Sea, California, USA - SS_3_D_2 metaG | ecosystem: Environmental > Aquatic > Non-marine Saline and Alkaline > Hypersaline >... | reverse complement strand
GAATATCGACGGGCAATTGAGAATGTTGAATGTGCTGCGAGCATACCCAGTTTACAAATGGGCTATAACATGGAAGATATCGCCGCTGGGATTGATGAAATGGTTATTAAACAGCCCCTCGGCGTCTTCTTTTGTGTCACACCTTTCAACTTCCCTGGCATGGTCCCTTCTTGGTTTTGGCCATATGCAATCGCCTGTGGAAATACCTATATCGTCAAGCCCTCTGAGCAGGTCCCATTAAGTCAAGTTCGTCAATTCGAACTCATACATGAACTAGGATTTCCGAAAGGTGTCCTTAATATGGTTCACGGCGGACCCGAAGTTGTCAATACGTTCATTGAAAGCCCTGACACGGTAGGTATGTCCTTTGTTGGTTCCACCCCCGTTGGAAAACTTCTTTACGCGAAATGTGGAGAGAATGGGAAGCGTGCTCAAGTTCAAGGTGGTGCAAAAAACTTCCTCACGGTCATGCCAGATGCGGACTTAGACCGCACTGTTCCTGCCTTAATGACCTCCTTTTTTGGGTGCACTGGTCAGCGTTGCCTTAGTGGGGCAGTACTTTTAGCGGTTGGCAAAGTCTATGAACCATTGAAGGCTGCTATTATCAAGGCTGTAAAGGAGATCAAAGTAGGGAATGGTCTCGAAGAAGGGATCCAAATGGGGCCTTTGGCTTCAAAAGCGGGTATGGAAAAAACCTTCAGCTATATCGAAAAAGGAATTGAAGAAGGTGCTGAACTACTTGTTGATGGACGCAATATCAAGGTTCCCAATTATCCTAACGGCTATTTCGTTGGTCCCACAGTTTTCGTTCGCGTTAAACCTCAAATGACCATTGCGCGGGAAGAAATCTTTGGTCCTGTCATGTCCATTGTTCAGGTCAAGAATCTAGATGAAGCTATTGACATCATCCACTCTAATCCTTTCGGAAACGCCTCATCGATTTTCACATCTAATGGAAAAACGGCACGAGAATATCAGTATCGAGTCAAAACCGGTAATATTGGCATTAACATAGGAATTGTTGCTCCAATTGCTACGTTTCCCTTCTCCGGTATGAAGGATTCTTTTCTTGGTGATTTACATGGACAAGGACATGATGCTGTCAACTTCTTTACCGAAAACAAAGTTGTTATTACACGCTGGTTCTAAACAGGTGAGTTAATGTCATTAGGAACATTTGGTGTTGTTCTAAAATTCGCCATGGAACTTGAGGCAATGGGTGCAGCATTCTATGAAACGGCTACAATTATCACCGAAAATCAAGAGTTGAAAAGCATTTTCGAATCACTCATTGTTCAAGGGCAACGACGGATGCAAACACTGATGCGAGTACGTCGAGAAAATACTACTGAAATGATCCTAGAACCCATATCGGGATTAAGCAGTCAACAATATCGTCCCCACACTGAATGCCCTCCAGGGTGTCCTGACGACCAACTAATCCAACTCGCGCTAACTATGGAAAATCAAATTCAGCAATTCTATATAGACGCTGCTGAAAAAATTGGTTTTCTTAGCGAAGCTGCGGATATCTTTGAACGCCTAGCCGAAGAAAATGCAAATAATAGCAAACGACTCCAGATATCACCTTGATTTTATAGCATATAGGATTCCATTGGTACACACAATCTTTAATGTGGGCTAGCTTATGTCAAGTGAACTGTCAATTAGTCGGGTTCTTCGTCCACGTAATGCGGCAAAAACGACCTATAATCGCTATGGGTTTCTTTATGATTTGATTGGTGGGCAGTTTGAAAGATCCTATGCTCTAACAGGACTCGGGATGCTTAACATTCAACCGGGTGAGCAGGTGCTCGAGGTGGGGTTTGGTACTGGCCATGCGCTGGTTGCATTGGCTAAAGCGGTTGGAGATCACGGGAAAGTGGTAGGTATTGACATCTCAGAGCGAATGTGTGCGATGAGTTGGCGAAGAATAAATCGCTCAGGATTATCGAATCGTGTATCTTTGTACTGTGGGGACGCAATAAAGCTGCCTTTTAATGATGATGAATTTGATGCGATATTTATGAGTTTTACACTTGAGTTATTTGACACGCCGGATATTTCGCGAGTACTGACAGAATTGAAACGTGTTCTCAAACCTAAAGGGCGACTTTGTGTTGTGTCTCTTTCGAAGAGTCAGAGGGAACCGTGTATTGAACGTTTATATGAATGGGTACATAGACACTTTCCTGATTGGGTAGATTGTCGACCAATTAACCCCATTCGTGCTTTGTCTCGGGTAAAGTTCACCATCCTGCAAGCAAAGTTACAACCGATGTTTGGCTTGAATGTGGCAATGGTTCTTGCTAGCGAGTTGGATAAATAATGGAATGCGTTGTCCAATTCTATTCTCAAAAAGTATTGCACCATAGTTATTAGAATTAATCATTACAATCTGTTACGGTGACAATAATGCAAACGAAGGAATCAATACTCAAAGCCGCCAAGGACTTCGATGATGCCATCGAAACTAGGGAGATTGATCATATTCTCCCTTTTTTCGATGAAGAGTGTATGATTGAGCTTCTAGGCATTTCACTTCAAGGCTACGAAGGTGCCCAGAAATGGTTAGAGTGGATGTTTCAACATTTAAACAGAATTTCATTTGATCCTATCATAATCATGGTTGAAGGAAATATCTTCTTCGAAGAGTTTGTTATGAATGGTATACTCCATGATGGACGTTCTGTCAAATCGAAGCAGGCAGAGGTCCTAGTATATGAGAATTCACTAGTCAAATGCCTTAGCTTGTATTTTGATAGGCTAAATTTTGTGAAAGCAGTCGATGGAGGATGGATTACAAAGAAAATCATTAAGAAACTGATTGATGAATCCATTCAAGGATTAATCTAATTGGAGAATGCGAAACGTTGCAAGATTCCTCGCTCCTCTTTGACAAAATACGTTCAAAGCGGAAGCTAATTCTGGCTTTTATCGGGTTTAGCGTGTTTGCATTTCTACTCGTTTTCATAAGCGTGGAGGGATTTTTAGATCGCGCATTTTTAGAATTGTATTTTGGTCAATTTCTTCCTCCTGAATTAATCGCTATTCTCCCAGCTTTCACTTTAGCTCAATTACACGATATCGGGATTCTCTTAGCATCATTTGGACTCGTGCTACTCTATCTCCCCATCACCCTGACCCTCGTTATTACTGAAAAAACCGATAACCCCTCAGAACATTTTCGAAGCCGACTCGCTCATTTTTTAAGCCACTCGGATTTCTTAACAATCCTCGGATTTCTGGGATTATTTCTTGCAAGTATGGGTGTATGGTTTTGTATGCATCAAGCGTTTCTCTATCAAGGTGAATACCTAAAAGGAACCTTACAGTCCAATGTTTTTGTTTTTTTAACCTATGAGATACAGCCACTAGTACTTCATGAAATTGGCAATCTCATGGTAATTATTGGGCTTATCATCATCGCTTCAATAAATGCCATCAAAGTCGTTTTTGGAGTCTTAAGTCAAACAGGAGGCTTGCGGTGATGGAAGAACAGTCTAGGCGACGACAATGGCGATTATTCCATCATCTTCGAATCATTGAACATGACTGGCTGTTCTATTCGTTTGCCTTCATCCCCTTTTTCGTCATCAGTTTTGCTGTCTGGATCTGTTTGGATGAAGCAATCTTTGCGCTGCGCTATCGAATAATAATCCAATGGTCGTTGTTTCCTTATTTCCGTGTCTTTCCTGATATTTGGCATTACTTTGGAATTGCACTGTTTGTCGTTGGCATGATTCTCATGGGAGTTATGCTTCTTCTGAATAGAAGTCCAAAAACAGATTCACAAGAAGATGAGGCTAAAATACAATGGTTTCAAATCGTTGATCAATTTCGTCAGTGGATGAATCAAACACCCGCTTTGGTGATCATTGGAGTATTTGGACTAATTTTCTTAGGGATTGCTGTGAGTTTTATGTATTATGCCTTTCTTTCGCAACTCCAATGTTCTGCAATTGGACCGGGAATACCCTGCTTCACGAACCTTTTGGGTATCATTACCATTGAATCGCTCTTTTTGCATCAAATCGGAGACGTCTTAGTAGCCCTAGGATTAATCTTACTTTTCTTTGTCGTTATTCGGGAACGTAGCACAGATTAGGCTCTTTTTTCACTTCAAAGTTACGAAACCATAGTTTCAATGCCCCGAAGCCGAATATAACTGGCTTGAAGCCGTAACTCCGCCGCTAACTGCGTATCACCACTCGTCTCATACATTTTCGCAATCTTCTCGAGCGTATCTGCCGCCTTGGAAAACTCCTCATCACTTAAGCTGTTTTGAAGCTGCATCTCAAAGCAGGCCAGGGCTTGCGTTTCATATTTCTGCGGCGACCGATGGGCTTTATGCGCGATTTTTGCGGCTCGCTGGTAAAGCATACCCGCTGTATAATAATCTTGAAGGGCTCTCTTCTTTCGGGCTTCACGGATATATCCGCGAATTTTCGCAACATACTCTTCGGTGCTCAAGCTCTCCACAACGGGGTCCACGGTCCCAATTGCCGTGCCCTACCCAGATATATACGGTATAAAACAGGGCATAAGTGTTTCCTAACACGTGTTAGCTCCTATGTCAAGGTGATGAGATGCGAGTTTCTTAACCTTGCGAAATTCAGGCCCAGAACACTGCCACCAAAACCCGCATCCAGTATCTCCATCATCTCTTCTGGGGTAACCTTGCAGCATGGATTGGTGCAAGCAGGGTGCCAGTGGTCAACACCTACTCCGCCGCCACCAAGAATAAGGACATCTGCAACGACCTCGGTCCTCACCGTATTTTATCGAGTGTGGCCATTTATGCACATCTCTCATTGCATCAAGGACAACATCTCTTGGCTACTCGGCTCTCTGATACTTGTCTGCGATATGAGGTTCCATGGTGTCATCATTCTTTAGTTTTATTCCATAATATTTCCAAATATAATTTCTTTTTTAGTATTTTTAGCCAGGGTTGAGAAAGAAGGCGATGAGGTGTAGCAATGGAGGTGTGATCTACTGCATGGTAGTGTCGCTACACCTCATCGTCTTTGGGGGGGGGGTTATTCATATCGGAGGGCTTTAACAGGATCTAGTTTAGCCGCTTTGTAGGCAGGGTAGAGGGTAAAGATAACGCTGACTAGTATGGAGAAGACGAGTGCAATGATGATGGTGTCAACTGTAAGCACAGGGACTATTGTGCTAGAGGTTGCATCAAGCCCACGCATTTGGCTGAACATAGGGCCAAGCATTTGCACCAGTAAAAATCCCATGCCGTATCCAAAGATGATGCCGAATGCACCGCCTAGGATTCCGAGGAGAACAGCCTCGCCTAGGAACTGTCCAAGGACCGTTCGCCTTTTTGCTCCGAGGGCTTTCAGAATGCCGATTTCTCGTGTGCGTTCCATGACCGAGACTAGCATGATGTTCAGGATTGAGATTCCTGCGACTAATATTGCTATCGAAGCTATGGCGAACAAGAAGATTTCTTGTGTCGTGAGCATGGCTTGCATCGTTTCAATCATCTGAGAGGGCACAATTACATTGACCTCGTCATCGAATAACGTACGAATTTCATCTGCGATGGTATCTGCTTGATTTGGATCGCTAATCATTACAACAATGGAATCGACCGTTTCGGTTTCAAGGAGTGTTTGATAAACGTCGAGGGGCAGGAGTAAGTTGCCATCAACGGAGGTCATTCCTAGCTGTCCGATTTCGTCAAGGATGCCACTCACCGTAAAGGTGACATTTGAACTGAGAACACCAATTCGGATTGAGACGGAGATGTTTTCCCCCATTTGAGCAAAGGGTTCATCAAGGTATCCGATTATGATAGATTCGTTGTCAGTAGGCCATCCACCGGATGTAAAGTTAATTTGATCTCCATAGATGAGCTCAAACTTTGTAATATTAAGGCCCATGATTGTTGTCTGTAAGGATTCGTTTTCCAGATTATATGCGGTAGTCCCTTGACGCGCTATACACATCGCCACTTCTATGCCATCGATGGTCTCAATAGCATCAGCATATGTTGTATTCAATTCAATCCCTGAATCTTCACTTACGCCTCCTGGATCATGAAATCCGCCACCCGTGTTGACGGTGAGGATATCGGTATCGAATCCAGAAATCAGTTGAGTGTTCATTTGGGTTTCAAATCCCGTGCTAAGCGTCGCAATGCCAATCAGTGACATGATACCAATGACGATTCCAATTGTGGTCAGGGCAGTTCTAAGTTTCCGTTTTTTCATGTTTGTCCAAGCCATACCGAGAATACGCTGTGGTTTCATTGCAATTCACCTCGTCCACCAGGATGGTTGCTGACGAATTGGCCATCACGCATTTCGATGACACGATGAGCCACTTCCGTCAATCTTTGATCGTGTCCGACGATAATGACGGTCTTTTGTTGTTCTTTGTTGACTTGTTCAAGTAGTGCGATAATCTCTGCTCCAGTTTGTGTATCAAGGTTGCCTGTCGGTTCATCGGCTAAGAGAATCTGTGGATTGTTAGCGAGTGCTCTCGCAATGGCAACACGTTGTTGTTCACCACCACTTAACTCAGCGGGTACATGATCAACCCGGTCCTGGAGCCCCACAATGTGAAGTAGTTCTTTACTGCGCTGGTGGGCTTCGTTTTTGTCCAGTTCTGCAAGATGTAATGGAATCTCGACATTAGCCTGAGCTGTGTATTGAGGCAAGAGGTTAAAGAATTGAAAGACAAAACCCACCTTTTGTAACCGGATATTCGCTAGTTGTGAATCGTTGAGCTGTGACAAATCTTCACCATCTATGAAAATTTGTCCATCTGTGGGGTGATCTAACGCTCCAATTAAGTGAAGGAGTGTTGTTTTCCCACTACCTGAAACACCAAGAATGACTACAAACTCGCCTCTTCTAACTTGTAGGTCAACGCCACGTAATGCATGAACCAACACTTTACCCATTTGATAGGATCGATGGAGATTTTGAGCATTGATTAGAATGCCATTCTCTCCTTTCGAAGATGGCGAATTTGCCCTGTCGTTGATGATTGCTTGTTTACTTATCATTATTTATTCCACTTTCTTTGGTTTCATTTGAGTTGGAAAAAAGGAGTTCTTGGTGTTATATAATGAAATTTCAGAATTATACCAGAATCTATACAAAATTTGACCCAACTCATAGTCTAAATCTTACAGTTTTTCTGGTGTTATCTCTTAGATGAGACAGAGTAGTTCCTTTCGAACTTAATCAAAGGACACTTGGATTGCTGCTTATTTGATCGTAAGATAGAGGAGAACTAGTAAGGCGATGAAAATGAAGAGGGGAGGGAAGAGTAGAAACGGTCCAAGCCACACGCCTTGAAAACCAAACACTCGAATAAAGAACGGAAGTGAAGAAATCGATTGCATTAGTAGCAGAATGGAGAATACGATTAGACCTATCGTGAACTCAGACTTAGTTTTTCGATAAATCCCCACATATGTGATTAAGAGAATAATCAAGATAGTAATATTAAGGGCGCCTAAAACTGTGGAAAGTGTTTGAAATAATGCAGATGCGGGTGGCGCTTCTGGTGGGAGTGGGTACCCAAACATGGTTGCTAGAATCGCCGTGACTAGACCAACAACGATTAGTGTCCCAACAATGGTCCATGTTCTTCGATAATTACTCATTGATTGCTCCATCGAAATCAGCCTTTTTTATCTTTTTTCAGAATTGATACCGATTTTCTTCAAAATCTCTTCAAAGAGTTCGTAATTTGTCTCTATTTGGGGTGAGAGGAAATAGGTGAGCCCGTAGCGATCTCCAGCAGAAGTGATTAAACCATTTTTTTCTAATACTTTGAGATGATGCCGGATGGTTCGGTAATCCATTTTCAGTATTGTGGTGAGCTGATTTGCGTTCTGTGGGCTTTCTTTGAGTGCTTGAATTATTAGGGCACGTGAGGTCCCACCTCGAGACCCAGCGATTAGCCACCCAAGCAAATACTTCAACTCACGCTGATAAGGAGCCATGACCATCGCTTCGAAAAAACACTAGGTGTTATATCTAGGATCTAGGCTATTGCGGTACTCGGATTCAACTCTGTGTTTCTCTTTCTTTTTTTAAGGAAGACTACTGCTGTAACAGTTACGGCTAATAATATTGTTAATCCAATGTATGGAGCCAGCAACTCAATTATGTTTACTGGAGTTAAAACGTCATCAACTGGTTCCGCAATGCCCCCGCGTACAACACGAATGTAGTTGTAAATGTGGATTGCGTCACCTTGCGGACCTCTGCCATAAGGATAGTCGGCAGGGTTGCCACTCTTGGGGTCGCTCCGCTGGCAGCCGGCGCCGTGGACATCGACCCACGTGTTGTCCATGTACCCCATCGCCCTACCGAACGCGACGTAGTTCGCATCATTGCCGTCGATGATTCCCTCGGGGGATTGGCCGACGTGGGTGGTCGAGGTCCAGTAGAAGCCGTAGTCGGCCTGGCCGTTCGGGTTGGTGATCTGCGTGCAGGTGAACAGCGGGTCAATCGCCGCGGAACCGGTCGTGTCGGGCGACCGACTGTAGTCCACGATGCTCTGAAGCTCCTTTGCGTTTGGTAGTCGCCAGTCGTTGTAGCCCAGGTAGTTTTCGGTGTTCTTCTCCTGGACCCAGGTCAAGGCCTCTTCCCAATTCAAGCCCGAGCCGCTGTCGGCCTGCGCCCACATCAGGTCCGTGGCTTCGTCAGTGATCGTGCTGTCGCCGTTGTCGACGAACTGGTTGATGCCATAGCTGGGATTGCCGCGGACGCACAGCACGTGATACGGCTTACCGATGTCTACCGAGACGGGATAGCCCTTGATCCGTCCGTCGGCGAAGTTCACGCCGAACATCTGGTCGGTTTTGGCAACGTACAGCGTGTGGGTGACCCACTGCGAGTCGATGATCCGCTCTGTCATGGGGGTTCCGCCAGGGTCGCTTCCGGCGGACTCGCCGATAAAGCCGTAAGCGAATCCGAAGACGCTAGTGTCGATGAACGGCGTCGTGCCAGTGGACGCTTCGGGATTGAGGTCAACGCCGCTGTGCATGATCAGCGAGTAGAGTTCCTTGACCGTCGGCAGCCGCCAATCGGTGTAGCCGCCGTAGGCGGTGGTGTTGAGCGTGGTCGGAAACAGCAAGGCGTTCTGATACGTCAGTTTATCGTCGTGCGTGAGCGAGCCGTCGAAATTCGTGTCCGGACTTTGCATCCATGTCAAGCCAGTAACGTTGTCGTAAACGGTCAGTCCATCGGCGCTTAATATGTAGTGGGGTTGATTGCCCGAAAACTGGGCGTCTTGGCCGTAGAAAGCCTGGCCTGACTGCGGATACGAAATTTCGAAATTGTTGTCGTAGCAATTGTTCTGGCCAGTATCCACTATGGCATAGTTGGTTACGCCAGTCGTGGACGTAGATGAAACAATTCCGAGATTCATCAAACAAAAAGCGGTCAAACAAGAAGAAAAAAGCAAAATAGTGATAACTATTGCAAAGGTTCTTGTGTTCATTGTTTTCATTTTCTGTTACTCCTTCAAATATCAGAGCCTCCTTGTAAAGTTTAATAAAATGATTTTTCCAAATTGAACCCAAATCTATCCCCAATTGGTTCCCAATCTGGATGAACCCATTATGATACTTTCGCTATTATTGGCATGAATCAATATTGCAGAGTAGAGAATAATTTTTTTCTGAACCACCTCACTCAATGATTGACTAATTCGGTTTTTCGTCAAAAATAAGATAATTAGAGTCAGGATGTTATTGTCTAATTTTAAATAATAAGTGTAATTTGGTGATGAATTGGGTCGAATTTGGAAATAAGCTTTAATGTGTACTTTTAGAGGAGTTCTGAGAAGCTATTTCGAGCTGACTGTGATGAACAGACGACTTCAAGCATTGATTATTATCGTTCCTGCTTTTTATGGATTATTTATCGGAGGGTGGTTCTTTGTTATAATAACCACTCCGCAAGATCCCGACACTAAGATGATGGCTGTCTGCTATGTACGGGGGAACTCCGACTTCGGGGCAAACAATTTCATTGACAATGATGACAGCACAATTACCGATATCACCACAGGACTCATGTGGTCTCAAACAGACAATGGGGAAGGTTTGACCTGGGAAGATGCACTGGCATGGATCCAACAAAAGAACAACGAAAATTTCTTCGGCTATAATGACTGGTGGCTTTCAACTATCAAGGAACTTTATTCACTGATAAACTCCGATGGCCAAACCGGTATCAGTGCTGCTGATGGGATTCCCTATCTCGATACGAATCACTTTGATTTCGAATATGGTGACACAAGCACTGGTGAGCGTTTCATTGACGCGCAGCACTGGTCCAGTACAGAGTACGTCAGTACTACGATGGATGGTAACAGGACAGTGTTTGGTGTCAATTTTGCTGACGAACGCATCATGGGTTACCCGCGTGACACTGGGTCACTTTGGTGACATTGGTCGTGTTGCCCATGAGCAAATCAAAAAAAACAAAGAGATTGGATGGTTGGATTTGGAATGTGGAATGGAAGAAGAGAAGAAGAAAATGTGAAAGAAGAAGATGGGAGAAGAAGAGATGGATGTGTGTGGAAAGAAGAAGATATGGATGAATTGTTCTTATGGGCAATACAATCCAGATGGTGATCCAAATCGCGAACAAAGTTTCAATCTTCCTGTACCTATCAATCACATTCTCCGGGGGTCTTGAAGAATGAGTGAAGATATAACAAAATTCGACGACATCTCAAGCACCTCATTTCTGAGTAAACTAGGTCAAACACTCCACGAACACTGGATCGAAGTTATCCTAGTTCCATTGGTCTTCTTCTTGGGCTTTGGATTCTACTTGTGGTTCTTTTTCAGGTTTCATTTAATGCCTATGATTGATGGACCCTACTATCTAATCCAAGTACAATCTCTGTTGGAG
>Ga0180438_10011148_pt1 | contig 10911 bp, 12 predicted proteins | sample SS_ome_12_FD_132455 | JGI IMG/M metagenome (GOLD analysis project Ga0180438, IMG submission 132455) | Hypersaline lake sediment archaeal communities from the Salton Sea, California, USA - SS_3_D_2 metaG | ecosystem: Environmental > Aquatic > Non-marine Saline and Alkaline > Hypersaline >... | reverse complement strand
GCCTGTTTTGAAAGCTCTTCTTTTTTCTGAGCAAGTTCTGTTTCAGCCTCTTTTTCAATGGCCGTAACGAGCTCAATTTTTGCCTCTTCTTTTGTAAGGAGCGAAATTCTTTCAAGAGAGGAGAGGAGATCTTTTTGGATTTTTTCCACAGCTTTTGATTTTTCCAAAAGAGATTGTCTGTCACGCTCTAGGGAGAAACGATCTTTTTTCAGTCGCCCTTGTTCTTGTTGTAGTTGTTTGTGGAAAAGGGCTTGTCTCTGCTTTTCCAATGTAAGCTGTACCTCTTTGTTTTGAAGCACGCTTTTTTGCTCTTGTAGTTGGAGTTCTACGCTGTGACGTGCTCTCTCTGCTTCTTTCTCTGCCTGTTTGAAAATAAGAAGCGCTTTTTGGTGCAAGGATCCAAATCGCACGACGATATAGAGATAGCAGAAAAAAGCCGAAAGAAAAGCTCCGATGAAAAAAGGTATCAAAGCTGCCCTCCTTTCAAGAATTACGTAGGGGAAGATTCAAGGTCTTGATCCTCAGAATCGGGCTGAAGTGGAGTAATGCTCACCTCTTCAACCATTCTGTCGTTGCTTTTGAGAACCTCAAGTTCAAAGCGATCGTGATGTAAAGTGAGCCCTGCTTGAGGGATCGATCCGACCCTATAAAAAACATATCCTGCCAATGTGTCATAATCTTCTTCTTGAGGAATTATGATGCCAAGCTCTTCTTCAATGTCAAGAAGGTTCATTCTTGCATCGATAATCCAGCCTCCATCTACTTTAGGTCTAAAGAGCGTCTCTTCAATATCGTATTCATCGGCAATTTCTCCAACAATCTCTTCGAGAATATCCTCAATTGTAACAAGACCAGATGTTCCCCCATATTCATCTACAATAACGGCAATGTGGGTTTGTCGCTTTCGGAACTCTTGCAAAAGAGAGGCGATTTTCTTGGTTTCTGGGCAATAAAAGACCTTTTTAACCAGGTTCTTTATGGGCATTGAGAGAATCTCTTCTCGATCGTCTTTTGATTGGGTGGCGGTGATATACTTTGCAAGGACGTCCTTATAAAAAAGAACGCCAATAATGGTATCAACCGTATCTTTATATACCGGAACGCGACTGTATCCCTCTCTTTGTAGCATTTGAGCTGCTTGTTGGACGGTAATTTCTTCTGGTAGACAAAAGAGCTCTACACGAGGCCTCATAATTTCACGGGCAATACGATCGCGAAAGTGCAAAACAGATTGAAGAACACGTCGATCAGCTTCTCCCCACTCTTCTGCTGGCTTGATGCCCCGGACGAGGTCTATAAGAAGCGCTCCTGGCTCTCCGAATGAGGAAAAAGTCGAGTGAGGTGACATCCACCGAAGTATTGTGCACATAGAGAGAAGAAGAGGAGAGAGAAGAAGGAGTATGAGTACACTTGGTCGATAGATAAATCTCAGCAGTGATGGGGCAGAGTAGTAGGCCCATGTTCGAGGTAGAAGGTCGGTAAAGACAAAATAGGTTGAAATGAGAAGGAGAAAGGAGCTGATAGCTCGGAAAAGCTCCAGCCCATTGATCCAAGCATAGCTACTCACATAAAGTGAGATGGGAATTGTCCCTAAAATGGTCGCACAATAAAAGAGAACATACAGAGTTCCTAAAATATATTGAGCAGAGGTGAGGTGGAAGAGAAGGGCTTCACCATTATTTTCTTTGCATATCCAGAGATGAAGTTTCCAAAACCAGCATGGGGTAGAGGTAAGTTTGTCGGTCACAAGTTTTTTTTGTCGATGGGTGCTCTGTAGTAGGGCTCCGACAAAAAAAAGGGCAACAAGACAGAGGAAGGCGAGAAAAGCAAAGATAAAGGTGTACGCTTCGTAGTTCATCATAAGATTCAAAATACTGAAACAAGTGAATTGATGGCTAGAAAATCTCGTAAATTAAGCCCTGCTCACAAAAATTTTCCGGAGAGAAGAGATCCGTTTTTTTTTAGTTTTTCGATAAGTTTTTTCTCTTTTGACCGCATGATGGCTCGTTTTTTGGGAGAGGTGTCTTCATATCCGAGAAGATGGAGAAGGCCGTGTATGAGATAAAGTGTGAGCTCTTCCCAAAAGAGCCGGGTGTTATTATCAACTTGGAGAAGAGCAATCTTGGGACAAATGAGAATATCTCCCAGCGCTCTTGGTGTTGCTTCCAGATTATCTATATCGATCGGAAAACTCATACAGTCTGTTGAACTACCGTCTTGAAAAAAGCGCTTGTGATATGCTCTCATCAAACGATCACTAAAAAAGGATACGTTTAAAAAGTGAGCATGTTGATTCTCACTTGCCAAAACAGCCTCAACAACAGCCTGCACTGAACCACGTTTGAGCTTAAAAGGAATTTCTCTTTGACGATTGAAAACGGTAACGCAACAGGGATCCACTAGACGTTTGGCGTTTTAGGCAATCCTGTAACTCGATTATCGCCCTCTTTCCACCGTCCGAGCTTTTTCAAAATGTCGATACGCTCATAGCGCTTCAAAACATTACGCTTTTTTGTGCCCTTATTAGACTTTCCAAAACTTGGGTGACGAGACATGTTTCTCTAAAACCTCACGAAATCATTGGTATAAACGCTACATGAGCTTGGTCTTTAGGAAGAGAGTTGACGAAAGTTGGCCGAGCAACTCGTGTTCCCGATCCAGAGCTCTTTTCGCCCGCAATTCTAGGGCGTTTTTTTGTAATATGTCGCTTTCTTGCTTGTTTGCTAAGACGAACCATAAGAAATATCTCTTGGCTAAAAGTTTTAGTAAATATAATACATCTACCATGAGAAACCAGCAAGATAAAAAAACCAGTTTTGATTGAGCTGCAGGATATAGTTTCTTGTTCTTTTTGATCCTGTAGCTGATTTCTTCGAGCGACTTTGCCTTTTATAGATTTATGAGAGCGCTGTTTTCAAAGGAGATCCCGTGTGTAAGCCAGAAAGTTGTGTTTTAGGTGGTGAGATTTTGAGGACATTCTCATTGTCCTACCGGTTTGAAGACGGTGGAAATGGGAAAGAATTTGAAGAAGATTTTTTCTGCTTTTCAGAGAGGAATAGGAAAATTTTTCTTCAAATATATAGCATAGTGCTTGTCAGACAATTTGCTTTGCTGTATACCTGTTTCTGTAGTGGTGGGAAGTCTTTTTTCTGCCTCTTGTTGTTTTGTATTAAATGCGCAGGAGGAAGGGATTTTTCATTTTTCGCTCTGTTTGTTCTTGATAAAAAATCCTCTGAACGGATAGAGCTTAAAGGAGACCTTTAAACGTACTTGAAAGGAGTTCGTGGATATGAAGCGTTTTTTATTGTTGTTAGCCTTAGCTGCTGCTCCGGCATGTAATATGACGGCAGAAGCAGAAGGTGGCGCTGGCACCATGGACAAAGCATGTGGATGCTTGACCCGTGGTCCTGTAAGTGCCGAGGAAGAAAAATGGCACGCCCGTACAGATTTTAGTGCCACTTGGGGGAAGGTTCCTCCAAGGTTAAAGGATCACGACAATCGTCGATCCTACGGCTTGTATAGCTTAAATACTATACAGCCACTTATGCGTTCTGATGACATGCATAACACCCTTCTAGGGCATGCAGGGTTCGGTTTTCAAAGCCACCGTGGAAGCTACATGATCGGTCTTGGATACCGTCACTTGACAGCTTCTACAGACCACATGTTTGGTCTTGGGCTGAACTACAGCTACATGAACCTTAGAAATGTTCGATACCGTGGCCCAGGAATATATGCCGAGTGGTTGAGCAAATACACCACCTTGACATTGAGCCGATTCTGGAATCGATGGAGAGTTTCAAGAGATGCTTGGAAGAGCTACTTGAAGAGCAGTACCCAAGGTAACACAACTCACTTGGATCTTTCTTTCCAATTCCCATATCTGCCATGGGCTCAAATCATGATTGGAAAGACATGGATCGGCAACAAAGTCGGTCGCAGGTCTTTTGAGAGCAACTACCGAGGAGCTTCACTTGCAAGACTTGACTACGGTCTTCGCTTGAACCTCTTTGGTTGGATGGCTTTAGAAGGTGGAACGCTCGGGACAGGAAGTAACAACTACGTCCGTCTCGTCTTCTCCTTCGGACGTCCTGCTGTTAACGAGTACGCACTCTGTGATGGATTCCTCGGTGACGGGGCCTTTACAGCTCGCGACCTCAAAAACTACACGCTCGCTCCAGTGTTGAGACACTCACGAGTTGACACACGCATAATGATTAACTAATCATTTTTCGTGTAACGTGTAAGTAAAGAGCTCCCTTAGGGCCACAAGGGCCCTAAGGGAGCTTTTTTATTTTCCAATAGTAAAAATCTCCCTTTCTAGAGAAAAATCCTCTTTTTAATGGCTCTTTTTTGCCGGTATGCGTATCGTGCGCCCTTTTACTAATTTTTCTATGAGGGGGCGGTGGAATGTCTTTTAATATCGAAGGATATAGGAAAGTTTTGCAACTGAGAGGAAATGGGTCAGAAGGCCTTGTTTCTCAGAATGACTTAGAAAAACTGTGTCCCCATCTTATAAAAAATGAGATTTGGTCGTTGCTTAGAGCAGAGGAAACGGTAGCTATTCCTTCTGGATGGGTTGACAAGAGAGTTCATTGTCTCAAAATTTCCCAGACCCACTTAGGACCTTTTGCGCGGATAGGTGCGTGTATAACATTTGATGAGGCAAGAGAAAGAAACCTCTCTTTTTGTGAAAAGGCCGTTTCCTTTTCAGGAGCATATGCTAGGGAATTAATAGATACAACATATGAAAAGGTTGCGAGCGTCTGGTTTGGAGATCCTGTTGAGCGTATTTGTAAAAAGCCTTTTACCAATTATCCGACTCCGAAAGGATATGTCGTTTTTACAACGACGGTTGATATGGGTGAAGTTGCTTCTCAAGATGCGTGGAATACATCGATCAAGCATATCCCAGAAAGTGCAACAGAGCAGCGGGAGTATCTTACAGAAGTTGCTCGTCGTATAAACCACTACTGTTTTAGATGTGGTAGCGAGCTTACTCCTCCTATGTGCAAAAGTTGTCAAGCACCCTTTGTTTTTGATGGGATTTCCAAAAAGGAGACATTTAGCTTTCCTTTACCTCCTAGGATCGTAAAGGTTGCAAGAGAAAGGGGACTGTTGGCCTCTACCACGACCCTCCAAGGCTCTTGATAAGGGCGAGAGTGGCGAACTGGAGGTTGACGGACTCTTTGAGGACTTCACGGCGCGCAAGGAGGGGAACCTCTTTTGAGGTGAGTACCTCCTGGTAGTCGACAAGGCCTGATTCAAACTGGTTGACTAAAAGATCAGTTGATTGCACGAACCATTCGACACGCTGTTGAGCAAGCTGTTGTCGCTCTTTTTGCGTTCTGATGGCAACCAGGGCGTCTTCTGTTTCTCTAATCGATGTGAGTACTTGATCCGTCAGATTTGCTACGGCATTTTCGAATCGAGACCGGGCGGCTTTAATTTGTGCGAGACGGCTTCCAGCATCAAAAAGGAGCCAATCAAAGACTCCAGCGAGCGACCAGACGCGGTTTCTCCACTTAAAAAGCTTATTGGTTTTATCCGCTTCATGTCCAGGACCAGCCGAGAGGGTGAGATTCGGGAGCAGTTCTGCTTTTGCGATACCGATTTCGGCAATAAGGGCTTCTACTTCCTTTTCAATTGATCGTATATCAGGTCGTTGTGAAAGCAGCTGAGATGGGATGCCGGCTGGTACAACGGGAAAGATCCAGTTGGTCTCTGAAAGATCGAGTGTAAATTGGCTCGGCTCTCTGCCGATAAGTATGGCAAGCAAGTTGGTATTGGTCTCTTTTGACCTCAAGAGAGCCTGCTTTTCAATTTTTCTCTCAGCGAGAATGTCCTTTTCATCGAGGATAGGAATCTCATCGATAAGACCTGCTTTATATTCACTTTCGACAAGGGAGAGTCTCTCTTCTAAAATAAATATCTCTTCCTCGACGATTTCGATCTCTTTTGTGTCAGACTGTATTGAAAAGTAGGCAGAGGCGATTTGATCGACAAGGATGAGCTTTGTCGTTTCTACATCCGCTTGGGAGGCCTCTGCGCGTCGGTAGGCAGCTTCCTTTGTGAGCCAGTTTTTACCCCAGAAATCGACTTCATAGTTGACAAGGAGGTTTGCAAGGAGGTCAGTAAAGAATTTTGGAGAGCGGACAGTTTTATATTTAGGAGTAGCTGGAGGGAGTGGCGCGGGACATCTAATAAAGGGAAAGGGATCGTGAGGATCGGGTTTTTCTGGATCGGGAGTTGAATGTTTTCCGGTTGGTACCTTTCCTTTAGTTCGAAAATCTTTTGGAATACGGCGCCGTACTGCGGAGGCTTGTGCAGAGAGGGTTGGAAATTGGTCTGCCCATGCAGAATCTGCAAGCCATATAGCCTCTTCTAGCCGTGTAAGGGCCGCCTGAAAGGTAGGACTGCTAGCAAGCCCTTCTTCAACAAGCTCGTTGAGCGTCTCATCTTGAAACACTTCCCACCAATTTTCTGGAGCACTCTTTGCCACAGTTGGCATGGGGGCTTCTGCTTTCCACTCTTCGACCAGGTCATAGACAGGGGGCTTTTCTTTAACAGGAGGACAACAGCTTGAAACGATGAGAAGGGAAAGAGGGATGACGGCTGTTTTTTTCATGCCGCGCCCTCTTTTGGTGCAGTTGTCGCTTCTTCCGGATGGTATTCAGGAACAGGATCTGCCTCTATGAATACGTCAAACTGTTGGCCGAAGTAGACGGGAAAATCGTCAGGAGGGCGCAGACGGTAGATAATTTGTAAAACACGCGTGTCGATTCTCTCGTCGCTTTCTCCTGTGAGGGATTTTTTAGGAATGATAAAGGGCTCAATGCGGACAAATTCAAGCTCAAAAGGCCGTTTAAGTACTCCCCTTGGATATCCGATAGCATACTTATGGGGGCGAACTCTTGAGGCACTTTGTTCATCGACGTCCATTCGGATTTGGATATATTCTGTATTTCCCAGGACAATTTCAAAAGGGACGTTAATAACAGCGGTTCCAGAGGGAAGAGGACCCCCTCCTCCTGGTTTGTCCCCAAAAAATTCTCCCTTATGAATGGTGGTTCTCAACACCCTTCCTGCCTGTGGTGCTCGAACGATATGGCGCTCGAGCTCAATCTCATCGGCTTCTAATTGGCTGACAGCTCGCTCTAGCTCGGCTCTTGCAACATTGAGTTCAGAAAGTTTTGTAGAGACGTTTTCCTCGCTAATGGCTCTCGGATCTGTGACGGACAAAAAGCGCTGATATTGAATTTCAAGCAGCTCTACTCGTCGTTTGCGTACTGAAACTTCCTGTTTGTCGACCTCTATTTTTGCGCGAATCTCTCTCGTATCGATAGTAAAAAGAGGTTGACCTGCCTCTACCTTATCCCAGACCTTTACCCAAACATCTTCAATAAGGCCGGGTACTGCTGCTCCTATTCGAATATCTTCTCCATATGCCTCTGTGATGGCTGCTCCTGCAATTGCAGAGGAAAAAGGATTAGCAGGAGGGGGGGAGATCATATTGGTGGTTTTTGACATGATCTTATGAGGATCAACAGGAATTGTCGCTGCTATGGCAATGCCACCTAACGAGACCACGAAGAGAATACCACGGCGAATAAGCCATTTTTTATCCACTATTCTTCCCTCATTTCTTTTCTTCTGGTCCTCTTACTGAATGCACGGTACCATCTTCAATCGAGACTATTCGGTTGGCAAACTGAAAGATCCTGTGGTCGTGGGTAACGACGATAACGGATCTTCCTGGGTAGGCCACAAGCTTTTCCATGATCTTCATAACACGAAGGCCATTTTCGTGGTCTAAGGCAGATGTTGGTTCATCACAGATGACAATATTTGGTTTATGGACAATGGCGCGAGCTATGGCCACAAGTTGCTGTTGTCCACCCGAGAGCTCGTTTGGAAAGCGATGGGCCTTATCGGCCTGTCCTACTTGCTCAAGCGCCTCTACTGCCTTTTCATGGGCCTCTTCATGGGATATCTTTTTGATAAGAAGGGGAAGGGCGACATTCTCTGCGCAGGTAAGCGTTCGCATAAGATTGAACTTTTGAAAGAGAAACCCGATATTATTTGCCCGAAAGGCGGTTATCTCTTCTTCTGTCAAAGAATGCAAATTGTGGTTGAGCACATCAACAGACCCCTCGTCATAGTGCAGCGTTCCTGCGATGATGCTCACAAGGGTTGTCTTTCCACAACCAGATGGGCCAACGATCATGATCAGCTCGTTAGCTCCGACATCCATGGTTATCCCTTTGAGGACATTGACGGTCTCTCCACCATCTCGAAAGCTTTTATGGATATTTTCGACTATGATGTTTTTTTCGGATGGAACTCTCTTTTTCTTCGAGGGGGTTTTCTCTTTGACCGTCCTCTTTTTCGTAACGGGTCTTTTAGGCTGTTCCTTTTTTTTCGTTGTCATCTTTTTTACACCCTAAAGACTTGTGCCGGTTCTATCTCTTTGATTTTTTTTCCCGCGATAATCACCGAAAAACAACAGATGAGGAAAACAGCGAAAAAAGTGACAAAAAGGATCGTTTCATCTAAGAAAAAGGGAGGCTGTCCCTTGTACATAACAGCTCTACCAAACAATCCCGCGATTCCCATACCAAACCCGTATCCCATAACCCCGACAACCGATGCTTGGGTGATCATCATCTGATAAATGGTCCTGTTCGTTGCTCCCATAGCTTTGAGCACAGCAAAGTTAGGAATATTTTCGAGGATGAATGAGTAGAAGGTTTGACCGGCAATAGCAATGCCTACGATAAATCCCAAAATAACCGTTGTTCCAAAAGCGACAGGAATCCCAGTATTTTTAAAAAACCAGATGACAGTTTTTCTGGCAAATTCCCTGCCTAAATAAGCGTTTAATCCTGTTTCTCGTTCAATTCTCATTGCGACTTCTTTTGGCGAGTACCCAGGAGCCGGTTCTGCGAGAATATAGCCGAGCATTCGTCTTCGTGGTGGAACGTATTTTGTTGCTTGATGATAGGTTGTATAGACGTAAGGGTATCCAAAGAAAGCCCTGTCTGTCTGTGCGACAGCGACAACTCGTGCCTCTTTATCGTTGATTTCAAAGGTGGAGCCTACTCCTATAGGGTGTTTGGGATCAGGGGAGAGCATCTCTATAGCGACCTGATCAATCATCACACTCTTTTCATTGAGAAGCTCGAAGATAGACCCCTTTTTGATCTGTGTTGGGTGTCCGGCAAGCGTTGCGGAGTCTAATCCAATAAGTTGAATGTTTCGAAAAAACCCGTCGGGCATTTTTGCTTGGATAATGGTAAACGACATCGGCAGAGCCCAGGAGACTCCCTCAACCGATCGAACGCGTCCTATCTCAATATCTCGAATATTTTTCAATTCGTTAAGCTGTTGTGTATTTTGATCTACAACCCAGTTAGTCGCTTTAGAGTTTCTCATCATAGCTGTAGTCCATCGAAGCAGTCCAAAGAAGATAGCTGCTTGCTGGGCCATTAAAAGCGTTGCAAACCCGAGAGCACACAACAAGAGAATGCTCTTTGCTCGATCTCCGAAAAGCATTCGTAGGGCGATATACAACATCTAGTTTCCCATAGAGCAAAAGAACATATATAGGGTGGCGTATACGCTATTGTACTGTAAAAAACAAGCGGTAGCTCCCCGTTTTAGGGGGAGCTTAAGGGCTTTAAGCTGACTGGTGTGCTTTAAGATATTCTCGAGCAAAGTTTTGAGCCATGACTGTAACGGTTTCGAGAAGCTCTTTTTTGAGTTTTTCAGGAGGACAAGAAAGAAGAGCTGTTTGAGACCATGTTGTGGCGTTAAACATAGCACGATTTCGTACGAGCATGGATTTTTCAAAGAGGCTTAGTTGAAAAAAGGTGGCGATATCAAGGCCAACTTGAATAGAGCGCACTTTTAAGACGAGAGACGGTTGTGCTACCTGCTCATCTATTGGGATCGCAACTGCAAGCAGCTCTTTTGTCACGGCTTCTTGAAGCATTTCCGTTGTTACCCCTGCTTGCTGCTGTTCAGCGCTTACAGGATCAACTCGAATACTGAGTGCTGGGATGTGCGCTTGTACTGGTGTAGAGACCGCTTCGGGTTCCGGCTCGGCAACAGCTTCATTACTAAAACAGGAAAAGAGGGGCAAAGCTAAGCAAGCACCGAGTAAAAACGACCGTTTCATAGAATATTCCTCCATCTCATAAGAATTAGAACTATTATTGATACGAGATCTCTTACAAGGATTGCAAGGCTAAAACGACAAAATCGATAACTTTTTGTCGTAAATTTCTAGAGCCGGAACGTGATGCCTACTTGTACATATGGAGCATTCTTGACATGCATGTTCTTTTTGTTTCTGTTGTTGTGATCCCCGATAGTGAGGTTGCCGTCAATGGTGCGCCCAAAGAGAACCCATCCATTCCATGTGTTTGCAATATAGTCCCATCGAAGCTCTGCTCCAGTGCCGCGATATCGAACGATACTGGGTTTATGGTTGAGCCCTTTGTGTGTGCACACGGCCGCTCTAAAGGGTCGGGCCATGAGCGAGAAGATATGATTGCCGAGGCCTAAATAGGAAAGGCCTGCTTTGATTGGGTAGATAAGCTGGATTTTCCAAAGGTCGCTTACGTAATCAAGGCCAATAATGGGTTTGAAGATACCGGTTTTCATTCCAAACTCTGTGTAGCCGCCAATATGGCCTGTAATCGATGGGGAGAAAGATCGGGCACCTATGATAGATGCAATATACCTCGTTCGTCGGGAGAGGTCAAAGTGGGTTAGATCCGGTTGGATGACAAAGTTTCCAATCCATGACCAGTGCTCCATTCCTGTATATCGTGAGTCTATCCCCAGAACAGCATACGGTGTGCACTTTGGTTTTATGTTTGAAGAGAGGCTCATGTAGATGTTTCT
>Ga0180438_10011147_pt1 | contig 10912 bp, 9 predicted proteins | sample SS_ome_12_FD_132455 | JGI IMG/M metagenome (GOLD analysis project Ga0180438, IMG submission 132455) | Hypersaline lake sediment archaeal communities from the Salton Sea, California, USA - SS_3_D_2 metaG | ecosystem: Environmental > Aquatic > Non-marine Saline and Alkaline > Hypersaline >... | reverse complement strand
GTGCTAGGGGCAACAGGTCGGCGCGCTTCGATGCTGCTCTTCGCAGAGAGGTACGTGAGTCGAGAAGGTATCTTCGTCGAGCACGGCCATCAATACACTGAACAACTAAACCGCTGGGAGAATTTCGACGACCCACGAGATCAAGACGACACCGACCAGTTGGAATACCCACCCGGCTCGCAGTTTGTCATTGAGTTCTTTAACGCCATCGAGCGAGAGCGAGTATGGACTGATAGCCTTAAGCCCTTGACTTCATTGGCCTGGTATGGCCTTCAATGGGACTTCTCATTTGCTGCCGAAATGCTTTTGAAGTTAGCCAGGTGTGTTACGGCCTCGGGACCGAGTGAGAAGAGCGCAGCTAACGATTCACTTGACACGTTGTTTCACCAATTGGGCAATGCTGTTGCCTGCCGGGACCTATCAGAGAGTTATCGCACTTCACTTGACTTCCGGCGCGAGTTCCACACGCGTGCCGGACAACTGCTCGTACCTGCTGTCAGTCCTCCCGGCATTTTTGCATGGCCTGTACCGCCTGCGGACGAGTCAGCGATAGAGATCGCCCGGGCAGAAATCGAGGAGATTCAGGCATCGATGCGCCGGGTGGCAACTCGGGTTGCCGTTGCTGAAGGAGCGCACGTCATTGTCTTTGGCCATACACACCGTCCTTGCCTGGAGACGTTGGAAGATGGCACCACGTTAGTCAATTGCGGCACTTGGGGGTGGCTGGGCGGATGTGATCCCACTGAAGCAGACGTCTGGCAAGAGCTTTTCGCTCACCAAGACCAAATAACACCAGATCACCATCTAACGTATGCGCGCATTGAATACGACGAGCAAGACAAACCGTTTGCGCAACTATTGGACTTTGCCGAACGGCAGCCGGGGATTGAGAACGGTGAACAGGCTGCATTCAAGCGTATCGTAGGCCGCCTGAGAGGAATATTCGGCGCTAGTGATACGTCACGAGGTTACTTCTTAGAGCCTACTGCAGGCAAGCATTGAACCTATCCTACAGGCTGATCAACGGGCTCGCTTATCAAAGGAAGCGCTATTGAGAACACGCTACCCTGATTGGCCCGACTCTCTGCCCACACGCGCCCACAGTGTCGCTCAACGATAGACCTGACGATAGCCAGCCCTAGACCTGTGCCGGTATAGTCTTGGTGCTCACGCGCCCGAAAGAACTTCTCAAACACTCGAGGTAAGTCTTGCTCTGAGATGCCAGGACCATTATCAGCGACGCTGACGATCACCTCTCCCTGTTGGCAACCAGCACTCACCGTTACCCGACCTCCAGGGGGCGTGTATTTGATGGCGTTCTCCACCAGATTGTCTAGAGCACGGACAAGCAACGTCGGATTCCCTTCAACCGTCAACTGTTGGCTACAGGGTTCAAGGAAGAGTTCAATTGTGCTCACCTCGGCCAAGGCGTGAAACGAGGCAACTGTCGATTCAATGATGTCGCCCAAAAGCAACGTCTCAGTGCGCAAGTCTTCGATGGCCTCAATTTGGCCTAGCTCCAACAAGTCCTCAACGATGGCTTTCATCTGATCGGCAGCCTCAGTAATGCCCTTCAAGTCGTGCATTTGCTGCTTGTTGAGAGGACCATCCATCTTGATCAACTCGACGTAGCCCTTGACAACGGCCAGAGGAGCACCCAGGTCATGGGTGAAGGTGGTGATGATCTCGGATTTCGCTTCGTCCAGAGCTTTGAACTGACTGATGTCACGCAAGACTGCTACCCGGCCTACGCCAGGCACTTCAGTGACGCTAGCCCATAAAGTACGCTTATCTTTTAGCGGTATCTCTCCCACCATAGGCGGAGAGGGAGTCCACAGATCGACCAACGACTGATTATCGATCACTTCGGATAGGGGGCGATTGGCCCAATCGTCGTCTTCGATTTCAAATGCATCTTTGGCCGCAGGATTTAGAAGAAGCAACCGGTCGGAGGGGCTGGTAGCTACGACCGCATCCTGAGTACTATTCAGGATGGCCCACAAACGGGCCCGCTCCGCTTCGGTTTGCTCAAAGAGCTGTGCGTTTTCCAGGGCGATGGCAGACTGACCAGCAATGGCCATAAGCAGTGAGAGATGTTCGCTTTGGAAGAAGTTGGGATCGGGGTGAACCAGTGTCAGTACACCTACCACACGCTCACGTCGGCGCAGCGGACAGGCCATGGCTGAGCGATGATGGTAGGGTTGATCAGGAAAGGTGATCCAGCGAGGGTCCTTAGTGGTGTCGTGGATGATGTCTCCCTGCCTGTGAGCGACTACCCAGCCAGCAAATCCCTCGGAAAGCACACGCCCGACAACCCGATTCTCACCGGCCTCTGTGAGGTCACGACGCATCAGGATGTGATCGGTCACCCTCCGTTGCTCATCAAAGAGGAGGATGCTTCCTTCTGCTGCTCCCAAGTGCTTCACCGTCAGGTTCAGAACCCGCTGCAGCATATTGTCCAGATCCAGGTCGCTGTTCAATTCGTCAGAGATGCGATTAAGGAGACCTAGCTGATCTTGCATACCTGTTTCTGCAATCCTCCACCAACCCTCAGTAGTACTCAGGGTCTATGTAATATTTGGAATTATACCACGGAATTTGGATTGTACAACATCAGGCTGACTTGGCAGATCAAATTCCAGATCCAGCGATTTGTGGCCGAGTGTGTCCTTATCATGTGACGGGTGTCAATTGCGGGCAGCTTATCTATTGGATATAATGCATCTGTGAGGACTTACCCAATCTGCATGCTGATCCGAACATATGTAACTAAACCAATCCGGGCTCCCATAAGGCCGAACAAAGTCTAGGCCGTGTTGACATTTGAGGCTTTGCACCTGAGAACCCTGCGACAATTGGCGAAATGCACGCCTGGGAATGCGCAAATGTCAACACTACCTAGATAGTTATGTTCGGATCGGTAATTGGCTTAGAGCGAAGGCAAGCCGTCGTAGTCGGCGGAGGCAACGTCGCTGCACATCAGACCGGAGATTTGTCAGGACTAATCAGCATCATCAAGACGCAAGGGATAGAAGAGGCCAAAGTGCGAGCCTGGCAATTGCTGACCGAGGACAGCAAATGAGAAGCGGGATAGTTTACCTGGTAGGAGCAGGTCCAGGCGACCCTGGCCTCATTACACTGCGCGGACTTGAATGCCTGAAGCAGGCCGATGTGGTCATCTACGACCGCTTGGTCAACCGCTCACTGCTGGCCTACGCCAGACGCGCTGAACTCATTGACGTGGGCAAAAAGCCTAATTGCCATTCCACACCCCAGTCTGAGATCAACGCTCTACTGGTAAGAAAAGCGCGGGCGGGAAATATCGTAGTACGGCTTAAAGGAGGAGACCCCATTATTTTCGGGCGGGGAGGTGAAGAGGCGATGACGTTGGCCAAGGCTGGCCTGCCCTTTGAGATTGTCCCTGGGGTGACCAGTGCCATAGCTGCGCCGGCCTATGCAGGCATCCCTATCACCCATCGCAAAACAGCGTGTAGCGTAGCCTTCGCCACCGGACACCGCGCCGATTTTGTCGAAGATCCAACCTGCGATTGGCGACGTCTTGCCAACAGCACAGACACACTCGTATTTCTAATGGGCGTTCATAACCTGTCCCGCATTGTCGAGCAACTCGTCACTCACGGACATGCATCTGACACACCAGTGGCAATTGTGGAACGGGCAACGCTCACTGATCAAAGAACCGTGGTCGGCACCCTGGCCACTATTGTCGAGCGGGCTGCTGACGTCCGTCCGCCAGCAGTCATTATCGTTGGTGAAGTTGTGCGAATGCGCAAGACATTGCGCTGGTTCGATCTGCCCAATCGGCGCCCCCTGTTGGGGCAGCGCGTCTTGAACACACAGTCATTGTCCGAGGCAGGCACCCTCAGCCGGCAATTGCTGGCTTTAGGTGCCGAACCGTTGGAGGTGCCTGCTACTGAAGTCGTGCCGGTGACCGATTCAGGCCCCCTGGATGCCGCCATCAGCAAACTTTGCTCTGGAGAACCAGCAGACGCCGGAAGAAATCCTCAGGCCTACAATTGGATCATCTTTACCAGCCCAAATAGTGTGTCCTTCTTTATCAATCGCTTCTTTGCGCTAGGCTATGACGCGCGAGCGTTGGCCGGTGTTAAACTAGCCGTTGTGGATCATAACACTGCGCAGACCTTGCTGGAGTACGGCCTGGTGGCCGACCTCATCCCTATCACTGATACCATTCGGGACATAGCTTCCAAGATTGGTGAAACACCCAATCAGCATATACTTCTGCTCTGCCCTGACACGGTATCACCCGCCGCTTCAGCCACAACAGAGATGACGGATGCTTTGTGCATCCACGGGACCTCGGTCGAAACCGTGGCCGCTTTCGCCATTCGCCCTGCTAACCCCAACCCGGGGGCTTTGTCAGTCCTGCTTGACGGCACCGTCGATGTGGCCACCTTCGTCGATCCCCTCAGCCTCAGCTCGTTGGCCGAGATGCTCAACCATCGACCCGTGGCCGAGATCCTGTCACCATTGACCGTAGCTTGTATCGATCCGAATACAGCCGCATCCGCATCCGCACTTGGAGTTCGTGTAGACTTGATCGCTGAGACGCACACCATCGAGGGATTAATTGATGCCTTGGTGAAATGGCGCACTCACAAGGAACCATGAAGCCACGTGCGCTTACCTGGCGCCAACCAGCCCGCTACCTTGACAGAACGGGGCTTAGAGGAACGGAGAAATAGCAACTGTTTGTGACAGGCGAACCGATATGATACGCGATGTGACCGAGGAAAGGAAGATAGAGGAATCGCTTGTTCGGCGCAATGAACAACTCTCTATCTTGAACGCCCTGGCTACTACCGTCAACCAGTCGTTGGATCTGGAAGACATCCTGGGACAAGCTCTGGATGAAGTCTTGCGTTTGACCAGCATTGACGCGGGGGCGATTTTCCTGCATGAAGAAATGTTGGGCGATTTGGAATTGTTGGCCCATTGTGGGCTCTCGGAGGAAGCCGCTCGTCTAGCGTCACGGCTGGGACTGCTTGACGGGGCATGTGGCGGGGTATTGGAATTAGGGCAATTGGTCATGATACCCGACATATCGCGCTACCGGGGGCGGCGAGCCGAGTCGCTTAAGCGCGAGAAGCTGAGTTCACTAGTACACATACCGCTGACAGCTAAGGGATCCACACTGGGTAGCATGTGCGTGGGCACCCGTTGTCAACGCGAATTCGATGAAGAGGAGCAAGAACTGCTTACCGCCATCGGAAGCCAGATAGCGGTGGCGGTTGAGAATGCACGTCTCTACGCTGAGATTCAGCACAAAGAGCAACTACGTGGCGAGCTTCTCAAAAAAGCAATAACGGCCCAGGAGGAAGAGCGTAAGCGCATCGCCCGCGAGTTGCATGACGACACCAGTCAAGCGCTCACCGCGCTCTTGTACGCCGCTGAAGAGGGGATGGAGATGGGTGACCTCGCAGAGGTGAAGGAGATGCTAGCCAACATGCGAGAGTTGGCGGTGCGCACCCTGGATGGGGTCCATAAGCTCATCTTCGATCTACGCCCCACCATGCTCGATCACCTGGGTCTGGTGCCTGCCTTACGATGGTTCGCCCAATCTCGTCTGGAGCCAAAGAGTGTGCGCGTTACAATTGAGGAGAAGTCGACCCCGCGCCGACTGCCTACCGAAGTAGAAACGGCTCTCTTCCGGGTCGTACAAGAGGCGATCACCAATATCACCCGCCACGCCGCTGCGCGCAATGCTCAAATCTCATTCGACTTTGACGATGAGGCTGTCACGGTTGAGGTAGAGGATGACGGCATCGGCTTCGATATGATCGAACTGGCGCTGTCACCCGACAGTCAACGAGGCCTGGGTTTGATGGGAATGCAAGAACGGATTGAAGTGTTGGATGGTGACATAGAGATCACCTCGGCGCCTGGCTATGGCACTCACGTGCACATCCGTGTACCCATTGTTGAGGGGACAGACGTCTGTGTCTGATATTCGGGTGTTGATCGTAGACGACCACGCCATTCTGCGGGATGGCATCCGCTCATTGCTGGAACGACAGGATGGGATCACGGTGGTAGGTGAGGCCAGCAATGGCCGTGAGGCATTGGCTGGGGTAGAAGTACTCACACCCGACATCGTCCTGATGGACATAGCGATGCCGGTGATGGATGGTCTGGAAGCCACCTGTCGTCTCAAGCAAACGCATCCAGAAGTCAGGGTGCTGATCCTGACTCAGCATGACAATCAGGAATACGTGACACCGTTGCTCCAAGCAGGTGCCTCAGGCTACGTTCTCAAACGATCGGGGGGACGTGAGGTGGTAGCGGCCATCCGCCATGTCTACGAAGAGGGAGCGTTCTTGGAACCAGGTGTAGCACGCCACCTGTTGCGCGACTACGCCACATCAGAAGATGAAGTATCTGATAGGCCCAGCCTCACTGAGCGTGAGCACCAGGTGTTAGAACTGGTGGTCGAGGGCAAAAGCAACAAGGAAATCGCCCGCGCACTGGTCATCAGCCCCAAGACTGTATCGGTACACCGCAGCAACATCATGGCCAAACTAGGCGTCCGCAATAGCGTCGAGTTGGTGCGCTACGTCATAGAACACAACCTGCTGGATTTGAACACCATGCCCTAGCAGTCTGTCGGAGAGAGTGATTTCGCTAGACTTCGGAAGTTTTAGAAGATGGTTTTGCTACCAAATCGGCTGAATAATATGGGCAACTACACTGGCAGAGATGTCATTGGAAACTTCCGAAGTCTTTCTCCGAGAAGCTGCCAGCGGATCAGCCATCATTCAATTTGGAAGCCAATGCCGCCTTGTTGATGTCAGCGCAAGCCCAGGCCACCAGTCCTTCGGCCCAGCCAGGCGAACCGGAAGCGTGCAGGTGTGTATATGAAGCAAGAACGTTTCGGTAGACCAAACCGTCACGCCCTCCGCCCAGGCCATTACCTCGAAGCAGCCGATAGGCGGTGGACAGATCCTCCCGCCGATTGACGACGCGCGAATTGTGAAACTCATGTCCACGCATAATCGTTCCGGCCGATAGAAACGGATGCCCGTCTGCTGCCTCAGCGATTACATAGCCATGCCCCTGAGGCCGAACAGTCATCTCTACGTCACACGGTAACACGCCGACCATCTCAGCCGTCTGCCCTTTCCACGCGATGCGCCGTGCCAGGTACATCAGACCACCACACTCGGCGTAGATGGGCAGCCCGCTTCTGGCCGCAGCTCGAATATCCAATCGCAGGCTTCGGTTGTCCGACAGTTCCTGCATAAACACTTCCGGGAATCCGCCGCCGATATAAAGGGCATCCACACAGGGTAAGCTAGTATCACACAGCGCGTCAACGAAGACCAATTCCGCGCCAGCATCCACCAAGGCTTCCAGGTTTTCGGGATAATAGAAGGTGAATGCCCGATCACGGATGACGCCAACGCGCGCACGCGGCGAGGTGGGCACATCACGAGCGGACTGAGGATTTGCTTCCCCATCCAGATTTTCACCTAGCGGGATGGTAAGGGCGACACGGGCAATATCTATCACAGCACTGAGGTTCACGTGACGCTCAACGGCATCTCGGCAGGCGTCAATGGCCGGGATGAGCGCATCATCCTCGGCGCGGGGTACCAAGCCCAGGTGACGATCGGGAATCGTGAGCTGGTCGCTGCGGGGAATCGAACCGACGACCGGAATATGGCAATAACGCTCAACGGCATTGCGCAACTTGCGCTCGTGGCGGCTGGTTATTCCCACCGAGGTGCCGGGAGCAACCTTGTTCAAGATCACAGCAGCCACGTGAGTGCCCGGCTCAAAAGCCTGGTAGCCTGATACCAATGCTGCCACACTGCGCGACATACGCGCCGCATTGACCACCAGAATGATTGGGGCATCTAACCAACGGGCGACAACCGCCGTACTGCCGGTTCCCTCGTCATCAAGACTATCGTACAAGCCGTGATTGCCCTCAATCAGGCTGACATCGGCTCCACGCGCGCCGCGTAGAAAGGCACGTTGCACCCCCTCCTGAGAAACAAGGAAGAATGGATCGAGGGTTCGACAGTCGCGTCCGGCAGCTTCAGTCAGCCAAGAAGGGTCGATATAATCCGGGCCTTTCTTGAAAGGCTGAACAACCAGCCCACGCGCCGCAAGCGCCGCACACAGCCCCAGGGTTAGCGTGGTCTTACCACTGCGTCCCTGGGGCGCGGCAATGACTAGACGAGGCAGAGCAGTATTCTCGTTTGTAGTTCGAGGTTCGGAAGATGGGAAGACGGGAGGATTGGACTCTGCCTCGAATAACTTACTCAGCGAGACACTTTCCATCCTACCGGCCTCCCAACCGTACAGCTTCCACGCTGCGCTTTACAATTCAGTGATGGTGACAGCACCCTCTTCGCAGACTTCTTCACAGGAGTAACAGCCCAGGCAGTCATCGGGTTCTCCTGAGTAAACAGCGTACTTCTTGCCGTTCTCTTCGACCATTGTTATCGCTTCGGTGGGACATGTATCCACGCAATCACCACATGCCTCACATTTCTCAATATCAATGGTAACAACGTACATCGTTCACCTCCGGTTATTAAAATGATTTCTGACATCAAGATGTCTCGTCGGCAGCCCTCTCCTCCGTTGCCACGGCGGGCTTGCGGGGCCAGATGACGGCATCTGCAACCAGCTCGCTTAGATTCTGTATCTTTACCTTCAATTTATAGTGCCGCTTGATTTCATCCAACTGGTCGAGACAGTTGTGACAAGAAGTAGCCACAATTTCGGCACCGGTGGCGCTGATCTGATCAGCCTTCACCTGGCCAGCAGCGATGCGGTCTTTTGCAAACTCGGACATAGAAAGCATACCACCACCGCCTCCACAGCAGTAGTTCTCCACACCGTGAGGCTCCATCTCTACAAAGTCCATAACTGCGTGCCCAAGAACGTAGCGTGGCTCCTCGATAATACCGCCGTTTCGGACCTGGTTACAGGGATCGTGATACGTTACACGCTTGGTGTTACACGTTGGATCCAGTTTGATGCGTCCTTCCTTGATATATTGCGCCTGAAGCTCCACGAAGCTAATCACCGGAAAAGGATAAGAATGCCCCACCCAGCTTTCACCCTCCCAACGCTGAGAGCGATAGCCGTGACCACACTCAGCCATCACCAAGACATCGGCCCCCAGATGATTGACCGCCTGCTCCAAGCTATGGCCAATCGCGCAAGCTGCCTCGTCATCACCAGAAAAGAGACCGTAATTGGTCGCATCCCAGTTCTCGGTGCTCATCGTCCAATTCTCACCGGCTGCGTTGAATATCTTTGCAGCGGCCTGAATGAGATAGGGGAAGTATTTCACTTCGCGCGGGTTAAGAGTGTACATCACGCGAGCGTTCTTTTTGTCGATCGGGATCTTCACCGTGGGGTCATCTAGCTCGGCCTGAAGCTCTTCCTCCATCCACTCAAGGGTTTCGACATAGTCTTCTTCCCCCACTCCCATGTTGTTGCCCGCTTTCAGGTGAACGTCTACAGTCGCCTTGAGACCTTCGGGGGTCATATCAACGGCGGTCAACATAGCGCGGGCGGTGCGGATAATATGGCGCGTATCCACGCCCATCGGGCAGTTGAGCACGCACCGACCGCACATCGTGCACGTGCCAAAGGCAGCATACATCAGCTTATCGACCGTTTCCTGATCGAGTTCGGCAGCGCCGACCCATCTTGGTGCCACTTTGCCTATGGGGTCGAAGAGTCCCCGATATATCTTGCGCAATTGCTCGGCGCGATAGGCGGGGACGTGTTCCGGTTTGGGGTTGGCGACATAATAATGGCACGAATCACCGCAAATACCGCAGCGCACACACACTTCCAGGGAAGCCTCCAATTGCCGATTGAGGCGTTGGCGCAGGACATCAAGCGCGAGGTCTGTCTTTTCATCGGTCAGTTTGAAGCGCTCGTCGCTAAACTTGTTGTCTTCGTGCATATCGCTGCCCTCAGTCAGCATACTCACTGCCAGACCGTCCAATCACCCCCCGCCGACCGAAGCTGGATCCAAAGAAGAATTTGGAATAGAAGAAATACACGCAATGCCGGATTTTGCTGAACGGGATATACACCAGCATCAGGGCGGCTACCAAATAGAAGACGGGCAATACTGGTGGAACAAGCAGGATCATAAAGGCCAGCGCCACGAACGAGGAACTCAGGAAGACCGAGAAATAATCGTCAGGCACACTTAGACCACGTGTGTCCTCTTCAGTCAATCGCGTTACTATGCCGACAAAACCAAATACCGCGCCAGTAAGTGTTACAACCATAGCCAGCCGGATGATGGACTGCGGAATATTGGACAGCCAGGGGCTGACGAGCAGGACGGCTAAGGCTGTAAAGATTCCCAGGTGATAGAAGATGCCACGGAAGTAAGCGATCCAATGTCGACGGGTGCTCTCTTTCTCCCAGGGGGCCATACCCAGCGTGAACGCATAGAGCACCCCAAATCGGACGTTGCCCCGCGCCCTGGAAAGGTCCCGTCTATTTGGTCGGTTCATGATGTCACGAATCCTGAGCACAATTCCCAGGACACACAACACCAAGCCGATTATGGCAAGTGTGCGAGTTAACGCAACAATATCCAAGAGCACGTCTCCTGCAGGAAGCAGCTACGGGGAATAGGGGACACTCATCCTTGATCTATTGATTAAGGAAATCTGAATACCCCTGTTTCGCAAGTATAATCAGCGCCGCCAGCGGCTGGCAGTGACACATGTCACTGGCCTGGGGGATAAACCTCATTATCTATACCTAGTTGAGATTCCCAGGGCCACATCGTAAGCTTGATTAAAGGCAGCCTCGGCCTTGGCTGCATCGATGAGTTCAAAGTCCTGAGCCAGGCCCAGGGACGCCTCGGCCGGGGCCAGGG
>Ga0180438_10011146_pt1 | contig 10913 bp, 22 predicted proteins | sample SS_ome_12_FD_132455 | JGI IMG/M metagenome (GOLD analysis project Ga0180438, IMG submission 132455) | Hypersaline lake sediment archaeal communities from the Salton Sea, California, USA - SS_3_D_2 metaG | ecosystem: Environmental > Aquatic > Non-marine Saline and Alkaline > Hypersaline >... | reverse complement strand
TCAAGAGAGAATTTCCATTTCCCATATATAACATAATTATTAATTATTGTACCAACACCTGTTCTTGCATGACTCGGAATTGATCCCGGAGTTTCAGGGCTTGTTCAAAGGGTAGGTTGCGATGTTTCTTAACCAGATCGTCTAGCTTCTCAATCTCTAGGCCTGATTTACTGAGAAAATCATCGAAGGTGGGATCCCACCAGGGAGGGGTCCAGCAGCTTGATCTGCAGACAAATATTAGGTCGAATTTCTGCTTCCTGGGCAGACCATAGTCAGTACTACTCGGCCCGAATAGGGGTTCGGACTCGGGGCTGTTTCTCCTCCAAGTCGGGTAGAATACTTTTAACTTCTTGATCTTGTCCAGAAGAAGCCCATATTGTCCCCAATTAGAACAATCTACGTGGTCTTTTTCGTGGTAGCCACAATCGTGATGAGCATCAAGGTTGTAGACAGTTGAATTTCTGGGTAGCTGATTCCAGATCTGGCAATGCGAATCCGCGACAATAATTTTGGGTTTGTTTGTTACTATGCTCCAAAAATCATCTGGAATGATGGGAACATATTCTTCCAGCATGTCTGCTTTGGTGATGATGTTCTGAGCGCTGCATCTTGCGCTCCATATTATTTCATAGAAAACCCAATTCGACTCGTGGGCTCCCCAATCATATGGTGTGTTATCTGGGAAGAAATAATCCCAGTCAATTGACAAAATTTTCATTTGTTCTCCGACGATTGGGGGCCAGCGATTAAGCTGGCCCCCGGCTGGAGCTTTCTGCTCAAGAATCCTAAATTAAAGTAAAGTAGCCTTTGGTTTAGATCTTTCTTTTTTAATCGTTCCTATAGTTTCGATCTTGTTTTTGCCCCTAATCGTGGGGCCTCATGTAAGATCCTACTAGCACTCTCATAACTTTGTTAAAAATCTCTTTCCTATTAATTACCTCAATAGGTTTGCCATCGATCAAAAATCTTTCCTTATCGATGTCTACTTGCACCTTTACTTCACCTTTGCATGACCAATGATCTAGAGACCTATTAACCCAAACCAGATCAGCAATCATCTCTACCTCTACGTTCGACTCTGGAACCTCAACACCGTCTGGAGAGGAGATAAAAATCTCTGCGCTTCTAATTATGTATCCTGTAGCAGAGACCGACCCAACCAATATTTGTCTTTTCTTGGTTGCTGCCATTACAAATACGTCTGCCTCACGGAATTGAGGGTGGTGCGACCATGAACCGGTTCGCCTTCCCCGTCGAGAACCAGAATGTCGGTACCCTCTGGCATTCTCTGGCGTGACCACTGAGAGACGGTCAGCTTTGCAGACGCAGCCCTCTTGTAGTCGAAATTGAAGTCCAGGAGCTTGTCCGACCGATAGGGTCTCTGAATCTCCTCATCCAGGATTTGTACATCAAATCCTTCGACCTTCTTTACCTTGTTCTTAATGAGTCCTACTTTCATGCTTTTTCTCCTGCAAATCCTCTTTTAAATGACGCCCAGAATCCCCTTTCCTTCGGGGCCGATTTTGTCTGATGCTTATTGGCCAATTCTCTATCAAGCATTTCGTTGAGTTCTCGGATCTCGCCATCAGTCGCGCCCTGCTCTACGAGCTTGCGCACAATTCCGTCTCTGCTGAGCACTTCGTTCTTAGCGATAATCGCGGCCAGAACCGCGTCTTTCCAATTCCTATCCCCGGCGCATGTCTCTCTACCTACCAGAGCACCGAGGGCCAACCAGCTACTGAATTTCATGGTGTCCTCCTTCTGTCTGTATATCACAATTGATAATTATATGTCTAGCTTAATATTTCCAATCATTCATCATCCAGATCGAGATCGGACAAATCAATCTTGCGCTTTTTCTTAACAGTGCCGCTTGTCCTCTTGTTGATTTCTTTTCTAGCTGCCAGCTCTCGAAGAAGAGAAGTGCCAGCTGCTTCTACCCCCTGGCGCTTCGCTGCCTTCTCGATAATCTCTTGCGTGCTGCTCTTGTCGAATTCAACTTCTTTCTCTTCATTGTCTTCTAGAGCAGTTGCAAATCCCTGCTCATTTCTGACCACATTTGGTTTGCCCATTGAAACAACCACTGCGCCTTCGAGAGGAGAACCAATACACATATCGTTATGAATAAAATCCATAACCTTTGCAACGGTCATGTTGTCAGCCAGCATTGTCTGATCTGGATCGAAGATATTAAACTTCTCGCCCGCCTCTTTGATCGTGTAGAGATGTTCAGATTTCTTCTGGCTTTTCCATACTTCGAATCTACCATCGTTGTGATAGATTGGATAGGCAATGACATTGAGACGCTCAAACAGTGCTGCTCTGCTCTGTTGGTTCATCGAGATCCTCGTCTTCTACAATGAGTTCATCTGGCAATGTGCCCAGTCCGGTTTCTTCTAGCCATCCGTTCCAATTATCAATCATCTGGTACAGATCGGAGTCAGTTCTGCAATTGGCGAATTTATCGGGAAACTTTGTCCACTGTAACCATTTGTGTTTGTTCATCCTTGCAGCAATGGCTTCGCCAACCTCGGTAACTGCTTCGATCTCACTGTCTGCACCAGGATTGTACTTGTTGATGAGATCTTGAATGTAAATCATTTGATCTCCTTCAACACAATGTCCAGTTCAAATTTTAGGTTGAACTTCTCGTCTGGAGATACGCAGGTGATGAAATCGCCATCACATTCGACTTTCCAATCTTCATCGTCTGGACAATTTGCCAATGAGAATCCATCACCCATCCATTCGCTCAAAAGTGATTCTTTGAAAAATTTGCTAACTCTGTCTATTAACGCTTTCTTCTCGGCTTTTGGCAGTTCCGTCTGACCATCGTATTCCAGGAGTTCAGAGCATATGACTTTCTCAATACTGGGGTTGGAAAGATTAAACGTCTTAACAGGGTACATACAATCTCGATCATCGAGTACCTTTCCGACTTCAACAGTAGCATCCTTATAGGTTGCCTTCAATTGATACTTGGTTCCAGATGGACCCAAGATCACATATGAACCATGATCAACCGTGCTGGCCTTGTTGAGAATCTTGAATCCGTTCTTTTCCAATTCAATGGTCAAATAATCGCATAGTTCTTTATTAACGTTCTTCTCTGTCTGCTTGTTTGATCTTTCCTCAATTTCTTTGGTGAGCATGGTTGAAAGCTTGTTTACGAGGTCTGGGGTGTTATCTGCCGAACATCTGCCAATGAAATGGGAATCATGCCAGATTTCGGCTTTGTTGTTTGTACCCAGATGGATTTCCCATTCGCCGTGTTCTCCGACATCTAATTTAATTATTTTGCCATTTACTTTATATTCTGACGCACAAGCCAACGCAAAATTGTCGATGAAATTATCGGCAAATTCTGCTGTTTTACTCTTCTTAGTCATTGTTTTCCTCAAATTAGTCGGCCCATAGGGTAGCGTCTGGCGAGTCTGCCAGCGTATCGAACTCGATAACTCCCTGCTCCCCAAGCATGCTTAGGATATCCTTAATATCCTTCACCGTGGCCAGGCCGCACTCTTCCATTTTGCTTCTTGCTTCGTCTCCGAACTGCTTCACGAAGTAGGCCTTGATGGTCTCAACGGTATCACCAAACGTCTCGCAGTATTTCCCAACCAGAGCGCGGATGACGAAGTGCCAGGCTCGAGAAGGAAACCTACTCGCCGTTCTCATTTCAGCGATCAGCTCTTTCTGTTTTCCGTCCATCATGTCTCCGGTTTAGCAAAGACCGTGCCATCCAATAATACCACCCGCGATACTATATTTCAATTGTCTTATCCTCCGTGGCGGATTATTTTAATAGAACCAGGTTTGTAATGATTCCCAGCCCCAGGTCCCTCTTTAAGTAGATCTCCACCGTGCTTCTTCTGATAATCCTGTGCGCTTTTAAGATTGTAGAAGATATGAGCAACCTTGCCAATAAGTACCATGTGTCTTGTCATGTTTTGTTTCCTTTATTTCCTTTCGAATACGCGCTTCTCGCTATTGAGAATCTCAATGGAAGCCCTGAGTTCTTCCAGCCCAAAGGGCTTGTATAGAATTGGAAAATCGTTGGAATCGAAGGAGTTATCCCCTGTTATGAGAAGGATCTTATTGTTGCACCCCAGCGTCCGTATCAGATGCGCTGCGTCGTCTCCATAACATGAGGGCATGTGAATATCTAGCATCACAAACTCGTATTTAATAGATGACAAGCAGTGTGCTGCTCTACCACAACATACCATGTCAATATCTATGTAGCCAAGGTTATTGAGCATGTTGCAGAGAACAGCCCGCACCATATGCTCATCTTCCGCAATTAACACGCGTCCATTCGACATTTTATTTCCTTTCGAATACGCGCTTCTTGGCGCGATGCTTGAGAATGAAGCTGGGCATTTCTACCTCGATTTCGACTAGCTTGTGGACCATTTCTCTAACTACTTGGTTGACCTTGGCATTGCTACCCAGGGCGAACCATTCACCTTCTTTCTGGACCCAGGATCGTTTTGGTTTTGCCGTCCGGGTGAATTGCCACTTGGACATCTTGCTTTGGACGATGTTGCAGTGGGTTTTGCCCTCGGCGATTCTGAAGCCTCTGCCAGCCATCTGGATGGTGGGCAACCTGGCGCTGTCTCTGACGAATACAGTCTTCAGATCGCAGCAGTCGAATCCCTCTGTCAGAATGGCTACGTTGGCAATTACCGGGTAGTCACCTGCTTCGAATCGGTCTAGCTGGTCCTCTCTGACAGCGTTGCTGGTGGCACCGTGTACCACTTCACATTTTACACCATGTGCGGCTACTCGAGCCTGGAATTCCTCACACTGAGAAACCTGGTGGAAGAATATCACGGTCTTGCCCCACCTCTCCCTGTCCTTGACATAAGCCTCAGCGACACTCTCCGGGGTATATTGCTCCATGCACCAGTGTTCGTACTGGGAGAGCCATCCCTCCTGGATGAGCCTGTGGATTCCTGCATCCTGAACCGTACGCTGGAATGGGAGTTTTAGTTTGTCGGTTCTCATGGGCGTGGCTGAGAGGCCCAGCATGAATTTCACATCGTGGTTGGCGACATGGTTGAATGATTCGGTCGCAGCGTGCTGACATTCATCAAGTATGATGCAATCGGTCACCGGGGGGTTATTGTCAAACATGGAAATGAAATTGACGTCTGCCCCATACCATTCCCGGTTCATGTCTGCGGCCTGCCTGAGAAGATTCCTTCTCATGGCTACCCAACCGACACTCATACCAAGATCGCTGAGATGCTTGGCGATTGCCAGACCCATGACACTCTTACCAGACCCGGTTGGACTGGTAATACACACGCTAGGTACGCCGTCTTCGTAATGCTTGATCGTCTTATTGATGATTCGTTCTTGATAGTCTCGGTTCTGGAGTTCTTTGGTCATTCTATCTCCGCAAAAATAATTCATGAGATATACTGTTTCAGAGAATGTAGAAATTATCCTTGATGGCCATCGCTATCTTCTAGAGGCTGGCGATGTAATTATATTAGAAGCATACATCGATCTTGAACGTGTTTATGGAGAAATAGCAGAAGCAATTTCCAACAACTTTGAAATCTCCCCAGAAGACATTGAATTAATAAAAGAAGGTCTATTTGGAGAAATTGAAAATTATGATCAGATAAAATCATTTGTAAAGCGTTTTGTTAAAAGTAGATCAGATCTTAAATTTAAAATTACTGACAATGTCATTGGAGACATTCTGACGAAATTTCGTCTTCTTCTGGCTCCCGCAGATGAGGCTTGGAAGCGAGCTGATATCCAAGCCCCACCCAACATGCGGCAATTCGCCGGCGAAAAAGAAAAAATAGACCGAGAAAAAGCAGCAGAACGTAAACGTTTAGAACAAATATTCAATCCTCAATAATGTCAACCCCATAAAATTCTACATTGTTGGGGTCGGGATCTTCCACTCTGGCTCTCTCAAACCTTTTTTTCATGTAATTGTGCAGATCTTCATCTGTGACGAATCCGATTTCTGCCAATTTTGCTTTTGCTTCATCTCCCCAATTGATAATGGCGAGTTTTCTAACCGACTCGACGATTTCTTGCGTGGTCATCAAAGGAGATTTCAGAACGATCATAGAATCTGAAACCACTGTATATCTTAGATCCTCCTTTTGTCTATCGTCCATCTCCTGCCTTCCTATTCATTGACTTGATTCTGTTCCGCCTGTAGTTCCTCTTCCTGCTCCGTGATCGAGCCTTCCAGATCGTACTCGTTGTCTAGGAGCTGGCCAATCCACTGCGTGAGAGGATGGCGATTCCGAACCAGATAGTGGCGGTGTGTGCTCACTTCCATCGAGAAGAAGACCAGGTCCAGGATGCTGCAATCCATCGGCAGGAGTCGTGCCTTCTTGGGGCTCAGGCTGTCCTCAGTGGCGATGCCATACTTCTTAGATACGTCGCCGGTGAGGGTGTGAAAGCCACTCCGAATCTCCTGGAAAGCTTCGTTCTGGGACTGATCGAGCACTCGGTTGAAGACCTTCATCAGGCTATCACACTCGTGGAGACTTGCGAAGGATCCACGGGCTGATTCCAGCCGCTGTCGCAGAGCCTGGAAGCCTTCTTCGTTGTTGAATGTGTCCAGTGCCCTGGTAAGCGGAATCTCAGGCTTGTCCGAACCCTTACCGAGCTGGACTTCGCTCCGGAAGGTCTTGCTTTCCGCTGTGAGCAGGGTGCCGTTGGACTCCCTGATCAGTGAAAGATAGATCGACGGCAGACCATATCCATCGATGGGAGTATCCAGAGTGAAGGCCTGATAAAACAGGTCGCCGGAAATTTCCCACGGGGCTTCGTCCATTACGTGGACGGTGACTACAGATCCTTCATAATACTTTGCGCTCCGGATCTTGCCGATTCTGCTGGGTTTGGTCACGATGCCCAGCAAGGTGTCATAATCTACGAAGGATTTAGTTGGTGCTGTCGCCGCCAGACACTTCAACCCAACAGCTGAGTTTTCAGTCACTACACGAATACGACCACGCGGGTGAACCTTCTGGATTCGGTCGAAGACCTCTGCCGGATCGAATAGGTAAAAGATGCTTGTGCCAATACCAAATTTACTGCACAAACTCAAGATGAACCTCTCTCCGACTTGATACTCGTTCTCTTGGAACTTGATGTTCGTCATCTTCCTTTCTACGATACCGTCGCTGCGTTTGTTGTCCTTCCATACCGGCATGATATCACCAATGTCGGCGGTAAACATATCGAAATCGTCTCTGCGCACTTCGAGCTGAGCAAGGTCACTCATGTGATTTTCTCCTTAAGTAATTACATTATTTATATCACAAGGGTAAATCTTTTGGGCTGGCTATTTGATTTCGACCGGCACATCGCTGCCGGTCACGTCTGCTGCAATGAAGGCTTGGATGATGGTCTTATCGATGATGTCTGGGCACTTGTCAGGTTTTTTCTTCGATTTGGTGAACTCAAATTCACCAATATGCCAGTCGCCGGTTATATCAAAATACTTCTCACCATCTGTTGCGATGTAGTAGAATCCCATGGTTTGTTTTCTGATGTTGAATACATGATAGCAGAGTGTGTCGGGATTGGTGACATCCTTGGTGAGCTTTCTACCAACTAAGCCAAACAGACCTACACATTCAATAATCTGTGTTCTGACTCTATATCTCTTGCCGAATTCAACATTGCATGGTTGGAAATCGAGCATAGTTGGCATGAATGGCTTTTTGGCCATCAGACCTCCAGGGTGACAGTGACCGGCTTCGCCACAGCACCGGCGCCGTTTACTTGATGGAGAGCGCACTTAGCACCGATTTCGTTCTCGTATAGGCGAGCCTTGTCGAGCTTACCAAAGCGTGCACGGCTGGGATGGTTGTCTTCCATGAAGCTGTTGCCACGAGCGATTACGTAACGGGTGATCTTGATCTTCATTATTTTCTCCTTGACTTTTTCTTCAACTTACAAATCCTGTCAAATTCTTTTTGACTTATTGGGATATTGTTTCTGGGGGTACGACTGATACTGTAGGTTGTAATCCAGACTAATCTATCACCATCCATTTGTAGGACCGCGACTAGATCTTTTGGTAATTGAATATAGATTGAAGACTCTGCGTGCATTTCAGATGGTCTATAACCATAGGCGAGCACATCAGAATATTCCATGACTTTTCCGCTTTTTAACCAGTTTGTCATTTTATCGACTGTTGCTGTTTTTTCTCCTTGACCAATGAGATAATTATTGGTGCGCTTTTTAGCATGATCTGTGATTGCGATTTCATGTTCTCTGGTAACACGATTTCGTCTGCGGACAACTATCTTACACCCAGCTTCTTCGGCAGTTTCGACAATCTTTCTCATTCCTGCTGACTGCATTATATCTTGAAGTATTTTAGAAGCCCTGCTGAGATTATAATTTTCTACCATGTAAGAGAACTGATTTATCAACTCATTGAATCCTGTCATCCTGTCTCCACTCAGTCACATCTTTTCTCACTTTCAGGCGTTCAGCAATCTTGCGAGTATATTCCTCTAGGAGTATTGCTTTCCCATCGCAATGGGGGCAGTCGATGTAAGTTACCATTGTCGAAGCGCGTGGGATCCTCTTCTTACACTTTTCGCATTTGTAGATCACAACTCGAGGGTCCTAGCTCCCATCGCGGCAAAGGTGTGAACAACTGAGGTATCAAAGCCAGCGGTGTCGATGGATGCCAGTGCTTCAGACACACCCTTGACAGGCTTAGTATCGTCATCGAAGAGATTACGGACACCAGCTGCGCCAAACTTAACCGTCTTGAGAGCCTCGGCGATGACTTCTGCCATTTCCTTGAGTACGGTTCTGACGGCTTCTGCAAAACTGGAGTAACCAAGCTTTTTCAAGTTGCCTGCATGGATTTCTCGGTCTACCTCTGTGATGCTTCCTTGGATCATCCAGTCGGTGTCCTTGGAGAGAAGAAGCCTGGTCATTTTCTTGCTCCAGGAATTCAGGATCTCCACATAGACGAATTGGTTGGGGTCGTAATTGTCAATTTGGGTGAGCTTTTTGTCATTCTTGCTAACCCAAAGCATCCGCTTGATTTTGTGTTGGTGTCCGAGGGCGTGGGCGGTCTTTGTTTCTTTCTGGAGTTTCTGTTTAGATTCTTTCTTGTAACCCTTCTTCTCCTTCTCGCGGACCTTCTTGTTGATGAACTTCTGGACTTCTGCATCGGATTTGAAGCTCTTCATCTGCTCGTCGGAGCTACCACCAATTCTGCCCCACTTGACGTGAACGTCAGTACCATTGATTTCATAACTCCAGAACTTATTTGACTGATCTTTTGTGTTGATATAGATTACTTCGGGCATGTTTTCTCTTTCATCCTAGGTCCAATTTGGTCTTGCCAGAGTCGCCAAACGCCAATGGCTTGTTACCTTGTTCCTTCTTTTGAATTTTAATTTCTCTTTTCTTGAGTTCCGCTTCTCTTTGATCGAGTTCGGCCTGCTGAGTCGCGATCCACCTGGCTCTTTCTCGGTAAGTGGCCTCGTGCCGTTCTTCTCGTTCTTTGAGCTGCTGTTCCTGGAACTCGATTTCTTCGGTTCTCTTTTGGTGATCGTCGGCGGTGTCTTTGAGAGCCTGTTCTAGTTGAAGCGCGATATTGTCTAGCTTGGCTTTAGCTTCCATCAGCTGATCGAGCTTGTCTTGTAGTGCGCCCGTGTCTGCTTCGGTTTGGGCCAGTTTGCGTTTCAGGGTGTTTTGTTTCTTCTTTTCCCTCGCGATGTCTTTTTGGAAGCTCTTAGCCACTGCTTTAGCTGCCTCTGCGTCCAGGGCTCTTTTCTGCTTCAGGAATTTATCATGATCCGCTTTCGCTTCGGCTATCTCGGCCTCGAGTCTCTTAATTTCTTCTTGGTGGGTTTTCTTGACTTTCTCTAGGCGACGTTCTTCCTCTTCCCAAAGCTCATCTTCAGACTTGTCCTTTCGATAATCATAATTATCGCTACTATCCCACCAACTATCGGTTTTCTTTGCATTCGTCCATTCAGAACAGCTGTTTATGATTGTGCATAGATCTTTGTTGGTAATCATGATTTATCCAGGCATTGGAATTTTGTTGGCCAGGAGCCAGTTAACCTCTTCCTGTAGAGCCACTGCGCGCTTCTTGAAGGGACCGAGCACGGGACCATTGACGGGCGTTAGATCGGCCTTCCAACCACCTTCGCAGGGTTCTACATGGCTGGCTCTCTTAATCGTGGTCTTGCCTTGTTCCATAAATCCTGCCAGATCATCGCTGTAGATGAATCTAATCTGATTGCCCTTCACTCTGATTTCCACGATCTACCTCCTCTTTCAGGTCCCACTCTTTGAGTTCCCGATCCCTGCGATTTTCTTCCATATACCTATGAAATATCTCAATCCTCTTGTTTTCATATATGTTAGTTAACCCAACAAGGTGTCTCACAAAGCTCTTGATCGAGTCCTCGAGCGCCAATTCGAACTTGACTGGGTCTTTGTGCTCAGCGTGCTCCTCGTTCAATTCTCTCAATTTGTCATCGACCACCAAGCACCCATCTTCTTGATAAATGAAGATTTTACCGAAAATTTCTAGTGATGGAATCGGACGCTTTCTGCCTGTGACCTTACCTCCGTAATTCTGATACCATACCATTCCCAATGGATCATTCATGAAAACTTCTAGGAGAAAATTCTTTAGGAAGTTTATTTCTTTTATGGCATGGTCTACTTCACCTATGTTCTTGGTCTCGATGTCTTTTTGTTCCATGCTATGAATTTGGAAGACTGCTTGTTTGTTGAACAGCCTAGCAATATCGATACCCTTGGGGTGTCTACCGGCAACAGTGATTCGCATCGTTATTGTTGCTGTTGTTCTATGTGCCATTTATTTTCCTGATTGTTTTCTTTATGCACTCAGGATCAGCTAAAGAGGCTAAAAGTCG
>Ga0180438_10011145_pt1 | contig 10913 bp, 10 predicted proteins | sample SS_ome_12_FD_132455 | JGI IMG/M metagenome (GOLD analysis project Ga0180438, IMG submission 132455) | Hypersaline lake sediment archaeal communities from the Salton Sea, California, USA - SS_3_D_2 metaG | ecosystem: Environmental > Aquatic > Non-marine Saline and Alkaline > Hypersaline >... | reverse complement strand
CCCATTGCCCACGAAAGATCTCCTCTTTGCCGGGATAGTTCTCCGAGAGCGAAGGGGGATGCCGGTGCTGCGGGAAAAACTGGTTTGGTCTCAAGATATGTAGCTTGGCACCGACCCACTGGGTGCTGACCAGGGTGAGAATCTGAAGGCCCGTAATCGGTAGTTCGCCCAGACCCAGGTCTGCTACCTCAACCTGGGCTGCCTCTTCATCTCTTACGATAACGTCTATCTCGCGGACCAGGCCCCATGCCCAGTCACGTGCCTCTTGCCACTCCTGAGGGGTGATCATTGCCTTCGCCTCAACAACTGCAAAGTATACCTGTCGCCTGTTCGTACGATGTACGGGAGTTTCACGCCGCAGGTATTGCTTCCACGCTATGAGAAAGAAAGAACAACCTTAATCGCCCCGTCGTCTTTGGTATCGACCAATTCCATGCCTCGCTGTGCCTCCTCAATCGGGAGCAGGTGGGTGGCGATCGCTTCGACGTCGACTTGACCCGAGACAGCTAGTTCGATAGCTTCCTGCATATCAGCGTGGTGTGTCATTGTACTGCCGATGATGTGCAGTTCTTTCCCAATGATGTTGTAGGCCGTCAACTGCAGGGGGGCATCCCTCAACAAGGCGACTAGCACAATCCGGCCTCGTGGCTTTGTCATCTCCACGGCGCGGTTGACCAGTGACACGTCGTCCGCCGCGATAAAGGTCACATCGACACCTTCACCTGCGGTCACTTCTTTGACCTTATCAACCAAGTTTTCATCTGGCAGCAGGAAGTCGTGCGTGGCTCCCAATCGTTCACGCGCGGCGTCCAGGCAGTGCTGCTGAATGTCGGCCGTTATGATCGGATCGGCTCCATAGACCCGGCAGACACCCGACAAGAGACCGCCGATGGAGCCCGTCCCCAAAATGGCTACCGACTCGCCGGCTGTCAGGTTGGCTTGCTTGACAACATGCACGTCCACCGTCAAGGGCTCGATCAGACTACCTTGTTTGTATGACAGGTTTTCTGGCAGGTGGAAAACTGCATTCTCTTGAGCCAGGATGTATTCGCCAAATCCGCCGGGCCAAGCAGGTGTACCCAGCACCATTTTGTTGGGACAGTGATTGATATATCCGGTGCGGCAATAGGTGCACTCGCCACACGTCCATTGTGGGTCAACGACCACCCGGTCGCCTACGGCAAAATTGGATACTCCTTCAGCTACCGCCACGACGTCGCCAGCCACCTCGTGCCCAAGGATCACCGGCGCTATCCGGTAGGGATGTGTCCCGTGAAACGCATGAATCTCTGAGCCGCATACACCGACCGTTCTAACTTGTATCAATAGCTGGTCGGCGCCGGTGATGGTCGGCATGATAGCCTCTGTCATCACCATACGCCCCGGGCTTTCCAATAACGCTGCTCGCATTGCTTAACACCTCTAATCGGTTATTTTGATCAATCGTTGAGTGCCGTGTGCCATCCCCCACGCCCGTTGGCTAGGTCAAAGACGGCATGTTAATGGCGTTCTCCCGCCGCTCGTGCATGTTCTTCTCAAATGACTCCGGATAACGATCCGGCAGGTCAGAGACCTCGTTCAGTCGCTTCAGCGGTTCTCCTTCCAGCCGCTCAATTAACTGGGCATTGTTCATCGCGGGGCTTGCCGGGGTTATAAATGTGATATCCGAACCGGATTTCTGGCGGCTATCCCTTGATGGCACCCGATGTCATACCTTCCACGTAGTATCTAGCGAAGAATGCATAGGCGATGGCAATCGGCACAGAACCCAAAAGGGCGGCAGCCATCATTGGCCCCCAGAAGAATGCGTCACCCAGCACGAACTCAGTGGGCACAGCGACCGGGACGGTGCGCTGGCTCGATGACTGTAAGAAGGTAAGACCGTATATGAACTCATTCCAGGACATGGTGAAGGCGAAGATTCCGGCCGAGACGAGCCCTGGAATAGCCAGCGGCACTGTGATGCGCCAAATGGCCTGGAATCGGCTACAACCGTCAATCATGGCGCACTCTTCCATGTCGGGAGGAATCGAGCGGAAATAGCCTGTCAGCAGCCAGACGCAGAAAGGGACCATAAATGTGGGGTAGGTGACCACCAATGCCCACCAGGAGTCATAGAGACCCAGCCGGTGGACGACTGAGGCTAATGGGATGAAAAGCAAGGTAGGTGGTACGAGATAGGTGATGAACACCCCAGCGCCAACGGCGGTGCCTCCTTTGAATCTCAGGCGGGATAGGGCATAGGCGGCCATAATCCCAATCACGAGGGAGAAGGCGGTAACAATTAGTGCTACGAGAAAGGAGTTCTTAATCCAGACCAAAAAGGCGGTCTCGGTGAAAAGCTCCTGGTAGTGTCTCAGGGTGGGCGCGCTTACCCATAACCGGGAAGCCTGCAAGTTATACAGCTCCTTGTTTTCCTTCAAAGAAGTGATAAACATCCAATAGAAGGGCGCCAAGAAGAAAAAGATGAAAAAAGCGAGGGGTACATATAGGGTGATCAGCCGCCCCAGAAATCGTCGCACAATTCCTATCTTGCTCATCAAATCGCCTCCCTCAAGCGACGTAGCTCAAAGATGACCAGAATAGCCAGGGCTGGGAAGACAAAGAGTGAGGTGGCTGCCCCGAGCCCCATGCGTCCGGTCTGGAACGCAGTCTGGAAGGCCAGCGTGCCAAAAAGGTGGGTGGCGTTAACTGGACCGCCTCGGGTCAACACGTAGACGATTTGGAAGTCGGCCAGGGTCTGGACAATGGAAAAGATAGTAACCACGACCAGCACCGGCTGCAGCAGGGGCAATGTCACCTTCCAAAAACTGTGCCAGGCGTTGGCGCCATCCACCTTGGCGGCGTCGAAAAGTTCTTCGGATATCGATTGCAAACCGGCTAGAAAGGCGATACCGAAGAAGGGAGTACCACGCCAAACATTGACCACGATGGTGGCTATCTTAGCCAGCGTAGGGTCTCCTAGCCAGTTTACAGGAACCTTGACGATATTCAGTCCGACCAACGCCCAGTTGAGGACACCGTGCAGAGAGTCAAACACCCAAAGCCAGGCCAAGGTGCTTAGAGAGGCGGGGACGATCCAAGGCAAGAGCAACAGACCGCGAACCAGAAAGTTGCCCCGGAAACTCTGCTTCAGCACCAAAGCCAGGGCAACACCCAAGACGACCTTGAAGAATACAGCAGCACTGGTGTAGATAAGGGTATTGCCTACCGTTTGACGAAATACTTGGTCGTCCAGGAGAAAAATGAAGTTCTTCAAACCGACGAAGGTTCCCGGCTGGCCCACCAGTTTGTTGGTCATACTCAGCCAGAGGGCCAAACCAAAAGGATAGGCGATGAGCAACAACAGTATAAGCACAGTAGGCGCGGTGAGTGCATAACCTAGAGGACCTTCCCGTTCCAGCCAGGCGAATCGGGACTCTTGGGTGTCGCGGGCACCCTTCTCTTCATTAGTAGCTGCGTCCGTCCTAGCAACATTCATGCTTAGTCCCTATCTTGGTTTTAATGGTGGCCCGGGTAAGCTGGTACGGTCGCTGCCCCGGGCCACATCGAAGCCGATATTACGCAACAAGTTGCTGTAGCTGTTTCACTGCCCAATCAACCGCGGCGTCTGCTGATTCGCCTTGGACGGCTCTGGCAAACATATCGTTGATGATGAAGCTCTGGAAGCTGCGACCATCTGTCTTGTTGGGAGGGCCAGCGTGGCCGGCCAACTGACCGTATTCCAGTTCTTCGGCAATAGCTTGCAGCTTGGGATCCACGTGCCAGGGCATATCCGTCCGGGCCAGCCATTGCTCAAGGGGTGGAACATTGTTGGCCACACCCAGACGCAGCCACTGAGTCCAAACGTCCTCTGTCACCAGGTGGCGGATCATGTCCTTGGCTGCCTCCTGGTTCTCGCTGAAGTTGTAAACGCCGAGGGTGTTCAGCTCCAGCCAGGCTGCTCGTTTGACTGGTCCTGCTGGGTAGACGGCGTGGTCGGAGACCTTGGCCAGTGGCGGGTTGTCTTTCAGGGCGGCCGCATAGATGCTGGGAGAGTTGTTGGTGCAGGAGAGAGCCTCCGCCAGGTAGCCACGGTTGTTGGAAGCGTCGTCCCAGGATACCACGGCGGGGTCCATCGCCTTGTCGTAAAACTCCCTTATGAACTCAATAGCGTTGCGCGTCTCGGGACTATCCAGGGTGATGGTTTCACCATCCTCGGCGAACTCCTGGCCGCCGAAGGACCACAACACGGAGAGGCAGAATTGGTTGCCATCGCCCAGGGCGTGACCCAGAGCAAAGCCCATAGGATGACCGGCCTGCTTGAGTTTTTCGCCTGCTGTCAACAGCTCTTCCCAGGTGTCGGGAAAGGTCTCATAGCCCACTTCACGGAACCAATCCAGGCGGTGGATAATGCCATGAGCTTGAACCCACCAGGGAAGGACCTTCCAGTGGCCGTCACGGAAGGCAAAGGTTTTGGCAAAATCCACCCAGGGGCCATATGTCGCCTCAACTTCTTGTGCAACGTCGTCCAGGTCAATGCACAGGTCGGTGTAGAGGGCGCCCAGCATACCTCGAAATGCAACTATGTCCACCCCGGATCTAGACTCGGCGACGGTGGCGTACTTGGCTGGTAGGTCACCCAGTCCGACGTACTCCACGTTGACCGTGGCGCCTGTGCTTTCACCCCATTGCGCCAAGCTCTGGTCGAGCCATTCGTTGGTCTCCTCGATCCACAGAGCGAAGTTTTGGAACGAGAGTTCGACACCCTCGTAGGGCTTCGCTTCGGCAGCGGGAGCGGCCGTCTCGGGAGTAGGTGTTACGACCACGCAGCCAGATGCGAGGGCGGCAGCAGCTCCTACTCCGCTCCATTTCAGAAATTCACGTCGGGAGATGCGGTGTTTGTTATCCATGATCTTTCTTTACCTCCGCGTAAAGATCACTATTCGTGGGGAGATTTCCGTCCCACGTGATGAATATCCCTACTTCTCTAACTTACCTGCTTTTCTGATTTACCCGGTTTCCACCTCCTTTCTCAGCCAAATTGCCTGAAAAAATAACAAGGGTCGGTTACAAACTGAGAATTAGGGAAAGACCACTTATGCGTCTTCGAAGTGACACCTCCTCTCTCAACTTGGCTGTAGAAAGAAGACTGTTGGTACCCTACAACAGGGTACACGAACTCTACCCATTGTCCAGGTGAAGTATCTGTATGCATTCCCCGGCCACCCTGGCGTTTATCTCTTTGTGAACCTGTGCTACCTGTTGCACATCACCCTGGCGCAGGGCTTCTATGATGGCCAAGTGATCGGTTTCAACTGTTTCTGGTATCCAGTCGTAGGTCCGGAAACGCTGATGGAACAACACCTGGACCTGGGTACGCAAGCTTCGCCACGTTTTTAACAGACGCTCGGACTCTGACTTCCTACAGATGAATTCGTGGAAGTCCATGTCGAGTTGGGTCAAACGGTCAAAGTTCCGCGCGTCGATGGCCTCCCTCTGCAGGCAGACGTAGTCCTCGAGCTGCTCCATATCCTCCGGCTGAAGTAGCCCGCTGCTAAGAACCAGTTCACACGCCAAGCTTTCCAACGCACCGCGTAAGGTGAAAATCTCTCTGATATCCTTCTCCTCGAAGACCTTGACAAAGCTGCCCTGGTTGGGGATGCTGACAATCAAGCCCTCCTGTTCCAACTGCCGAAACGCCTCGCGGACGGGAATGCGACTAACCGACATCTGCTCTGCAATCAGGCTTTCCTTCAGGTGCTCACCGGGTTCGAGCTTACCGCTTACGATGGCATCGCGAAGCATGTCCACTATCTCCGCCCGTAGCGTCTTCGGCCGTATTCTGTCGAACAGTTGGGCTTCCATAGACCGCGTATCCTATGCGTTGTGTGGGGAAGGTAAAGTTAGTGAATGGTTTACATTAGTCTATATGCAAATATACTGTATACAATATACTGTAACTTGGCCGTCTTGTCAATATCTTCACAGATTGTTTTCAGGATTGCTGTGAAAAGCCTGAGGGTTTCAGGCCAGCCGAAGGTTCGTGCATCCTTAAGTGTTGTAGGCCAAGTTCATGATGTGTTTGGTCTCGTCTTCATCGGTACTGGCACCAAAGGCGATAGTGCCCCAGGCATATTTCTGATACTTTCAGCCCGCTACGTCCTATTCGTCGGTATTCCACTGCAATTTCCTCTCGCTCAATGTGACCCTGTGAAGCAGGCTTGCCAAATCCAAATTCAGGCGGCGCTCAAGCTGTAACCTCCAACAAGTTGCGTGCTTCGGCAACATTGGCGATGGGCCGTCCCAACTCGTTCGCAATCCGCACCAGCCGCTCAATCAACTGGGCATTGCTCTTCGCGGGCTCGCCGGGGTGATAGTAGACGTTATCTTCGAAGCCTGCCCGCGCGTGCCCGCCCATCAGCGTCGCCATCGAACTTGCCCACAGGTCGTGGCCGCCGTGACCAAGCACCCCCCACACTGAGCCTGAGGGAACTGACTCAGATAGGTGTAGCAGGTTCTTGGCCGTGGCAGGTATGGCCCCTTCTTGGCCCAACACGAAGTTGAACAGGTATGGCTTATCAATCAGCCCCGCTTCGGCGTAGCGCATAGCGTTGGCGATCATCCCCGTCTCGAAGATGGCGATGTCGGGTTTGATGCCTTGGGTGCGCATCTCCTTGACCCAATAGTCAATGTCCTGGGGTGAGTTGACGTAGACGCCCGCGTCGTAGTTGACCGAGCCGGGATTGAGTGAGGCCAGTTCGACATCAGTCTGGAGCGAAACACAACGTTCCGCCGGCGAAAGAGTGCCCACCCCACCCGTCGAACCTTCGAGGATGATATCGCAGCGCTCGCGGATGAGCGCCAGGGTACGGCGAAATGCAACCAGGTCGTTGGTGGGATAACCGCTCTCGTCTAGCACGTGCAGGTGAGCCAGGCTGGCTCCGGCATTGTAGGCCCGATATACTTCGTCGGCGATCGCCTCCGGCGTTAATTGCAGCCCTGGGACACGGTCGAAATGGGCTGAGGGGACGCAGGGCGCCACCGTGATGATCAATTTGTCCATCTTGCGGGTCCTCAGCCGTCTAACAATTTGTCTTGCACGTAGGCAAAGGTCGTCAAGAAATCGCCGGCCTTGATCAAACGTCGCAATTCATCGCGGCCGATCTTTTCGAGGAAGAGCCATGCGCCCTGAATCGTTTTGGCGGTTATATCGGCCACCCTGAGTGGGTCCAACCGGGCCGGGGTGACGTCACTGGTGAACCAGCCGTCATAGCCCACCTCGTCGAGATAGAGGAAAGTCTCCAGCCAGTCCCAGAAGTTTACCGTGCCGGGGATCATATCCCAATCGAATTCCCGGTAGTTGTCGTTCACGTGGACCAGGAACAATCGATCCGCGTCGGCGAGCAGGGCGATGATCTGGGCCGGTGTTTCAGCAACGTACAGGGCGTGACCCAAGTCAATGGTTACTCCCAGATTTGAAGAATCGATCTGATTGATAAGATGCAGGGCCGTAGCCGCGGAGTTGAGGACGCAATGAGTCCTGGTCTCGCTTCGTTTGTATTCCAGGCTGACCCTGACATCAGAGCGGTAGCTGGCAGCCTCTCCGATCCCTTCACGCAGCCAACGCCAGGCCTGCCCGTAATCTACCTCAAAGGGATAATCATGGCCGTCGGCCAACGGGCAAATGGTTATCAGATTAGATCCCAGCGAGTCGGCCAGGTCCATACCCGTCTTCAGGTAACGAACGGCTTCGGCCCTTACCTCGGGGTCAATAGATGTGAAAGAACCGCGGTGGAACTTGGGCTCAGCCTTGACGTTTACGTTTACCGACGAGCACTCCAGGTTATGGGCTTGTAACAATCGCTTCACTGCTTCCACGTCCTGGAACTCAAGGGGGTAGACCAGTTCTACCCCATCCAGGCCCTCAACCTGCGAAGCCAGATCAAATAGCTCATCCAGTGTTTGCTGTTCGCCATAAACTGCGAAACGATCCCCCACTTTTCCTAACAGCGACAGGATGACAGAGAATTTTAGATTCATCAAAACACCTCAATTAGGATAGTCTGGAATGACTTGGGGTTTCGGCAATAGAATCAATAAGAATGTTTGGCTTGCGATCAGTCATCACCGTGCTCATAGCCCATCGACTGGGTTATTTGGATGCATTCCTCAGCCACCCGGGCGTTTATCTCTTTGTGAACCTGTGCTACCTGTTGCACGTCGCCCTGGCGCAGGGCTTCGATAATGGCCGAGTGGTCGGTCTCAACTGTTTGCGGTATCCAATCGTAGGTGCGGAATCGCTGGTGGAATAAGACCTGGATTTGGGCACGCAAGCTGTGCCACGTTTTCAACAGGCGTTCGGACTCCGATTTTGTACAGATGAATTCGTGGAAATCCATATCGAGTTTGGTCAGACGGTCAAAGTCGCGTGTGTCGATGGCTTCCCTCTGCTGGTCGATGAAATGCTCAAGGTGCTCCAGATCCTCTGGTTCAAGTAGCCCGTTGCTCAAAACCAATTCACACGCCAAGCTCTCCAGCGCACCGCGCAGAGTGAATATCTCTCTGATATCTTTCTCGTCAAAGACCTTAACAAAGCTGCCTTGGTTGGGGATGCTGACAATCAAGCCCTCTTGTTCTAACTGCCGAAAGGCTTCGCGGAGGGGAATACGGCTAACCGACATTTGCTCCGCAATGAGGCTTTCCTTCAAGTGCTCGCCGGGCCCAAGCTTGCCACTTACGATGGCGTCCTTGAGCATGTCGACGATCTCCGCCCGTAGCGTTCTCGGCTGTATTCTATCGAACAATTGGGCTTCCATAGGCCGCATTATCCTATGTGTTGTGTGTGGGGAAGGGAAAAGTGCAAATAGTATACAGTATTAATGTATGCACGTATATTGTATACAATATACCATACAACAGCCGCTTTGTCAATACCCAATTTGCCTTTGGGTGCGTCCCAAGATTTGGGAAAGCACAGGGGGATGCGGGGGGAGTCCCCCCGATTCCCCCATGTCTGTCCTAAAATCTGGGACAGACCCTTTGCCTTTTTATCGGATTGCCTGGCGCACTTCGTAGGCCAGTGCGCTGAAGGCCTCGCTGTAGAAGATCGACAGCGGGCGAGGGCGTGGCAACGTGATGGGAACGATGGCGGCTACCCGCCCCGGTCTTTGGCTGAGGACCAGCACCCGGTCAGCCAGGAAGACGGCCTCCCGGATGTCGTGGGTGACCATCACCACCGTCTTACGGCTGATGCCCCACACACGCAGCAACTCCTGGTTGAGGCGCTCGCGCGTCAGCGCATCCAGCGCGCCGAATGGCTCGTCGAGTAGAAGAATCTCCGGCTCGTGGGCCAGGGCACGGGCGATGGCCACGCGTTGTTCCATCCCACCTGACAGCTCGCGTGGATAGCTGGCTGCGAACTCGGTCAGCCCTACCAATTGGAGCGCGTGTCTGGCCCGCCGCTCTGCCTCGGCGGGTGGCAGATGATCGATCTGCAAGGGGAGCAGAACGTTATCGAGGACCGTGCGCCAGGGCATCAGGTTGGCCTTTTGGAACACGAAGCCGATTTCGTGGCGCGGACACTCCACCGGTTGCCCGTGCAGACAGACCTGGCCCTGGTCAGGGAGTTCCAGTCCTGCGAGCAGTCGCAACAACGTGGTCTTGCCGCAGCCAGAAGGGCCAACAATGCAAAGAAATTCCCCCTCTGCCACCTCAAACGATACGTTTTCGATGGCTGAGAGTGGCCTCTGGCGGGTGGCGTATTCTTTGCTCAGGTGAATCGCTTCTAAGATAGGCATCGGTAAGAAGTAGACAGTAGCAGGTAGCAAGTAACCAGTAGCCAGTAGACGGCAAGTAACACGCCTTGGCCTGTCGTGTAGCGCCTTTGTTGGGCAAACCAAGGTGGGGCAGCGAGTATTGCCAAATGCTGAGAGATGGCTCCCCCTGTCTACCGTCTACTGATTACTGATTTCTGGCTACTGACTACTGTGTGACAAATTCGTTGGTGTACAGAGTCTCCGCATCTACCGGTGTTTCAACAAGGCCGGTGTCCAGCATAAACTCTGCGGAATCGGACCAGGCCTGCGGGTCCGAGACGCCGGGTTGATCACTGCGCCACAGTTCAATCGAGGCCTCGAGCACGGCCTTCTGCGTGGGTGCGTCTTCGTCGGTGATCTCCGGCACGGCTTGGCGAGCAATGTTGAAGGCCTCATCCGGATGAGCGATGGCATACTCTACTGCGCGTAGGGTGGCTCGCACCAAGCGAAGGATCAGGTCCGGGTTTTCCTGGATGACGGTTTCATTGGTGATGATGCCGTTCGATACCAGGTCAATGTAATCCGAGACCTGAATGATGTCTACGTCCATTCCGGCCTGGGTCAACTGTACCGGCTCGTTGGCGATGTAGACGACGGCCGCATCTACCTGTCCCTGGCTGATGGCTTCGGATTGGGTGAAGCCAATGCTCTCCAGGCTGATGTCAGTCTCGTCCACCCCGGCCGCATAGACCAGCGCTTCCCAGCCCACATAACTCGCCCCAAACAGGCCCGGGATACCCACCGAGTGCCCCGCCAATTCCTCGGGCGAGTCGAGGCCCATCTCGGACAGGGCCATCACCGCCACCGGGAAGCGTTGGTACCACTTCATCACGTAGACCACCGGCAGTCCTTGCGCACGCGCCAGGATCACTTGATCGCCGCTGGCAACAGCAAATTGCCGGTCGCCCTGGGCGGTGAGCGATACGAAGTCGTGCTCATAGCCGTGTTCCAAGTTTACCTCCAGACCTTCCTCGGCGTAGAAGCCCTTGGCCTGGGCCACGTAAAAGGGTGCAAACTGGACGTTCGGGACGAAACCAACGCCTAAGTCAATGTGGGTTAGTTCCGATGGAGCCTGGCGGGCGCTCTCAGTCGGCGTCTCTTCAGGCTGTGACGTTG
>Ga0180438_10011144_pt1 | contig 10913 bp, 9 predicted proteins | sample SS_ome_12_FD_132455 | JGI IMG/M metagenome (GOLD analysis project Ga0180438, IMG submission 132455) | Hypersaline lake sediment archaeal communities from the Salton Sea, California, USA - SS_3_D_2 metaG | ecosystem: Environmental > Aquatic > Non-marine Saline and Alkaline > Hypersaline >... | reverse complement strand
TCTGGCTTTTTCTCGCCCTTAGTGCCAACATGAGCACCATGAGCAGTGGCCTTCAAGAAGCGCGCGATGGTCGAGGTCAACCGCATGTCTTCTTCCTTCCTTTTTCCTTTCGGGTTGTTTTCTGTTTCAGCTTGGCAATTCTGCTCGCCGGCTGCATTAAAGTGCGATCCATTGCACCTTTTGTCTCGGAAGTTCACACCAGAACTGCGCTTGAACTGGCGGGCAAAGCCAAGTGGCGCGCCGCAATCGATCATGTAAGAAAGTCCATCTGCGCAAATCCGCAGAACCTGCAAGCCCTCTACCTGAAGTCATATTGCCATTTTGAAAGCCGCGAGTATGGCGAGGCCCTTCGTGATCTCCTGCGATTGGAGACATACGCTCCAGATTACAGTCAGCTGCAATACTATATCGGGATGATGTACGGCTTCCTTGGTCAATGGGGCGAGGCCACTGAACGTTTCAGCCGGGCCGAGCGTGCCGGAATCATGCCCTCAGGGATTTCCTGCGAGAACCTTATCGAAGTGCTTACCTCAAAGAAGCCAGAGGATACCAAGTCCGTCGCCCTTATACGGGCACACGCTGACATGAATCCGAATGACCCTTCCGCGCAGAACCATCTGGGGCTTTACTATTTTGAACATGATATACTGGATATGGGTGAAGAGGCCTTCAAGCTCAGCCTGAAAGCGGATGCGGAGTTCATTCCGGCACTCAACAATCTTGCCGGAGTACATTATCGACGGAAGAACTATGACGAGGCGTTGGCACTCTGTAGGGCAATCCTTCGTATAGACCGTAAGGCACTAAAGGTTCGAATCAACCTGGGAAGGATTTATTACGCTCGTGGCCAGAAAGAAGACGCGATTACTGAGTGGGAGCAAGTCGTTTCGCAGGACCCCTCAGAATCGGAAGCGATCACATGTCTGCGCGAAGCTGGAGCTTGGCTAGATGAATAGGGCAAAATGCCACATTTGTAGTAGGGGACAGGCACAATACTGTTCGCCACGAAGGTTGCCGTGAGTGAGAAGGGCACGTCCCGACCACCTTGCCTTGACTCGACTTGAGGCGTGGAAGTAGGATGCGTCGGTTATCGCGGCGCGTTCGGCGCAAGGAGCTTTCATGGCCGAGAACAATACGTCCAAAGTTTCGTCGCTCTTCACCGCCGATGAGGTGGCGTGCGGGCTGAAGGCCATGGACCGGGCCGAGTGCGTCGGCCTGCTGGCGAAGCGGCTGGAGAAGCGCAAGCTGGTCGGCGATGCCGAGTCGGTCGTCCGCGCGGTGATGGAGCGTGAGGAATTGGGCGCGACGGTCGTCGCGCCGGGTCTGGCCGTTCCGCATGCCCGCATGGAAGGGCAGGAGCGCATCGTAATCGCCGTCGCCACGTCGCGGGAGGGCATTCGTTTCACCGACGGTGCGGACGGGGCGGTCAATCTCGTCGTCATGATCATCACGGGCGCGCAGGCTCCCGGCGCGTATCTCAAGGTGCTTTCGGCCGTCGTGCGGGCGTTCGCCGACCCGTCGGTAATCGAAAAGGTTGCGCGCATTGACACGGCCGAAGGCGTCTGGGAATTCTTCGATAAGGGCGCGGGCGTGCTTCCCGCCTTCGTGACGGCGAAGGACATGATGAACCCGCATCTTCTCACGTTGAAGAACACCGACACCCTCGCGAAGGCGATTGACGTCTTCTGCCGGCATCGCGTCGCGCGGGTTGCTATCCTCGACAGCGACGGCGAGTTTGTCGGCATCGTGGGCGAGGAGGAAATCCTGAAGCTGAGTCTTCCGGAGTACATCCTCTGGCTGGACGATCTCAAGCCGATCCTCCAGTTCGAGCCGTTCGGCCAGACGTTGAAGGACGAACACGTCACGCGCCTCGCCGAAATTATGTCCCCCGATTTCGTGACCGTTTCCGAGGACGCGCCCGCGATACAGGTCGCGCGCGAATTGATGCTGGGCAAGGTGCGGGAGGTGTTCGTCACGCGGGGGAAAAAACTGATCGGGACCATTCGCCTGCATGATCTTCTCCAGAGGGTATTTCGTGGATAGTCTCGACGCCTCCCGCCAGAAAATCGCCTTGCCCGGCGCGCTGATGCTTCTGCTGACGGCGCTGATCGCGGGGATGACGTGGAAACTCGGGCTTGACTCAAGACAAGTGGTGTCGGTTTCCGTTTTCACGCTTATCGTTCTGGGTACGCTGTTCTTCTGGTCGTTCCGGCTCGCGATCGCCTTTCTGGGCGTCGCGGCGCTGCTGATGGCGAATGTGCTGAACATCCGAAAATTCGTCGAGTCGAGCACGCTCGAGGTCATCCTTTTTCTGGTCGGCATGATGGTCGTGGTGGGGGCGTTGCGCGATCTCGGCTTCTTCACCTGGATTATCCAACTCATCATCGGCGCGCCGGGAATGACGGGCAAGCGGTTCATCGTGGTGACCGCAGTCACGAGCGCCCTGCTCGCCTGCGCCGTGGACGAGGTTACCTCCATCCTGTTTATCGCCGTGCTGATCTTTCAGGTGTGCGACACGCTCAAGTTGAAGCCGACGCCGTACCTGATTATTGCCGTGATGGCGACGAACGTCGGCTCGTCGGGTACGATGCTCGGCAATCCCGTCGGCATCTTCATCGGCACGAAGGCGGGGCTTTCTTTCGAGGACTTCATGATCTGGGCGTTCCCGGTCATGCTGGTCTCTCTGGCGCTGACGATGGCGACGGTCATGTTCTATTATCGCCGCGAGATCGCCGAATTCGACACGCAGCTTCAAGAACGCAAGAAGCGCGAGCTGGGACTCGGGCCGCAGGTGAAGGTCGCCTACGGTCCCGGTCTGGCGGTATTGCTGGGCACCGTGGGTCTGGTCGCCGTCCATCACCGCCTGGAACTGCTGCTCGACCTGGAAGCGAACACAGTATTGCTCATCGCGCCGCTCATCAGCGCGGGGATTATTATGATCTGGCGGCGCGACCGCGCGCGGCATTACGTCGAGAACGAGGTGGACTGGTGGACGCTGGTGTTCTTCATGCTGCTTTTCGCCGTGGCCGGAACGCTTGAACACACGCAGGTGACCGACCGCATGGCCGACGGTTTCGCGCATCACATGGGTCGGGGTCTCGGCCGACTCGTGCCGGGGATTACCGTCATCAGCGCCCTGGGGTCCGCGTTCGTGGACAATGTTGTCTTTGTCGCTGCGTTCGTGCCGGTGGTCAAGAACCTGGCCGAGAGCGGGATTCACGGCATGCCGCTCTGGTGGGCGCTGCTCTTCGGCGCGTGTTACGGCGGCAACATTACCATGATCGGTTCGACGGCCAACATCGTCGCGCTCGGCATGTTGGAGAAGCGATATCGTTCACGCATCCGTTTCTTCGAATGGCTAAAGGTCGGCGTGCTGGCGGGGATTGTCTCGTGTGCGTTCGCTATCGTCGGTGTGCTTATTCTCTCACGCTGGATGCCGCATGGATGACGCACTGCAGGCGGATTTCAGGAACCACGACGGAAAACACGAAAAAGACGAAAAGCTGTCTCAGACAACGGCATCGAACGAGGAAGACTTGAAATGAAATCAGCACAAGGAAAACTCGGGCGTGTTTTCGTACTTCGTCTTGAAGACGGCGACGTGGTGCCTGAGTGCATCGAACGCTTCGCCGCCGAGAAGGGGGTGTCCGTCGGACACGTGGCACTTCTGGGCGGCATCGGAGCGGGGCAGGTGGTGGTCGGCCCGCGCAGGAGCGACGAGATGCCCCCCGATCCGATGTTGCTTCCCATTGATGGCGCGCATGAGGTGGCCGCAGTCGGCGTTCTCGCCCCGGACGAGAACGGCAAGCCGGTCCTGCATGTCCACGGCGCGCTCGGTCGCTCCGGCAAGACCACGACGGGCTGTCTGCGTTCCGGCGTCCGGACCTGGCTGGTCGCCGAAGCGATTCTCTACGAAATCCTCGATGCGCAAGTCGTTCGGCGGAAAGACGATAAATCGGGGTTCGCACTGCTGGAAACCGGAAAAAGGGAGGCGGAATAGCGGGGCAAGACGAAGAATACGATCGAGGGCATTGCAGGAAGGGCCGGGAACTGTCATACTATATATGTTGTTAGGACTGCTTGGGAAGCGCCCCGCTCGCGAGGACGGGCGGCTGCGCAGCGAGGCGTTGGTAGTGAAAGGATTTTCTTATGCGTAGAATCCTGACTGTTTCGGTCGTGTTGTCCGCGATGTTCCTCGGGGCTTCGGTTGCGCAGGCGCATTTGTGCAATGACGTATTCGCTCAGGCACAGGACAACCTGGCGGTCAAGGTGGATATCCGCGACGGCCAGCTTCGCATCGGCAAGAGCGCATCTTTCCGGGTGTACCTGTTGAACACGATGGATCGCGATATCGTGGACATCCGGCTTGAGGTGTTGAGCGACCAGTTCAAGACGACCGTGACGCCTGCGCCGGACTGGCAGCGGTATCCTTATCTGAAGGCGAAAAGGAGCGGGGGCAGGAAGGAATACTTCACGGTGCGTCTCGACCGCAACCCCGGGGTGCCCGACGGCAAGTACGATATCAGTCTTCGGCTCTACAACGGTCAGAACCGCAGGCAATCCTTCAAGAGCGTGGCCCTCGACAGCGCCGCGGGCGTTTGCGGCTTGCGGAAGGCGACCGCGATCGCCGTGGACGGGAACGCCGATGCCAATGAGTGGCGCAGCGCTTTCCTGTGTTCGGACTTCTACGAATATCGCAAAACGGGCCCGTACTACGAGAACCGGCCTGCCGGTCAGCAGACGCGGGTGCGGGTGACCGCCGACGCGGATTATTTGTATTGCCTTTTCACGATGCAGGGTGGCCAAGAAGCGCAGTCGGACAGCGCCGCGATTTACGTGGCGCCTACCTCCGACGCGGAGCCCGTCAAGGTTGTCGTTGACCGACTGTCCGGGGAAGTCGAGTGCGACAAGGGACGTGAAGGTATCGAGGTGAAATCGGACGCGAACCGGGGCACGCTGGAGTGCAAAATCCCTCGCAAGTTGTTGGGAATCGAGAAGGCTTCGACGTTCTACGGCAACTTTACGCGCACGCTGACCGCGAACGGCAGGGAAGTCATCAGTTTCTGGCGCGGGAATACGTACTCGGAACTGGACCCGATCGTTTACGGGGTCTTCGCGGTCGGGGAGTAGGGAGCAGTGTACCCGTGAGATTTATGGTTGTCTCGTGGTCCGGCGGACGACGGGGCCGTGCGTGCGCGCGTTCGAGCGATCGGTTTCCGTACATGCGTACGGGCCGGTTCCTCTGCGGCCTCCTTTCGCTCTTCTTCGGCGTCGCCGCGCTTGCCGCCGAGACGGCGGACCTGCGCCTGCTGCCGGCGCCGGATCGTTTCTTCGAGGCGGCGGCCGAAAGTGCCCCGAACACCGCGCCGCCCGAGGGGGAGGTGCTGGCCTTTGGATTGTTCAATGATCCGCGCCTCTCGGTCACCGGCATAGACCGCATCGCGGTGATGACACGCGACGGGACACAAATTCCGCTGGCCGTCGAGAAGGACAGCGTGTTCTACGAGTTCGATAGGATTGTCTCGCTGCGATTTTATTTTCTCGTTGATGCGGACCTCGCTGACGACGCGGAGGCGGGTCTTGCGCTCTCCTGGGGCGAGGATGTCGCTGCGAGCAACAGCGAGGTGGAAAAGGTTATTCTGGATCCCGAGGCCCGCTCGCGCATTCGCGCATTCCAGTGGGGAAACGCGGATCTCGCCGGCCCGGCGGACACTCAAATAGCGGATATCCAGGTGATCGCCGACAGCAGCGCGGGCTATTATTTCCTCTGGTATCTCTTGCCGATGGCGATCATCTTCGCGTTGCTGACGATCCGCAAGCTGGCCGTTCGTCGGGCGTCCGAGTAGACTCCGGGTTCGAGCAGGGATGCAATCCCGTCAGGACACATGAACGATTTCCTCCAGCCCATCTTGAATCTTGCCGAACCGCTGACCTCGGCGCTGCTGGCGCTGTTGGTCGTGCTGGCGATTGCATGGTTGCGGGGGCGGCCATGGACGGCACGCGCCCGGAGGGGCGCCTTCGTTCTGGTCGTCGCTCTCTTCTTCGCTGTTTATTATCTGGTGCGCGGAACGGCGGCCGGAGCGCGATGGCTCGCGGCGATGAATACGCCTTTCGCGGCGGTGTTCCTGACCGTTGTCCTGCCGGCGATGCACCTTCCCCGAAACAAGTGGTACAGGCTCTTTCTCGTGTGGCCGGTTCTGCTGGTGGCGATTGCGGTCGTGTCCGTCGTGGACGCCTATCGCGCGGTTCCGGGGAATGCGCGCGGATTCCACTGGATTCTCGTCCGCCCCGTCTGGCTGATCGCCGGCGTCACGGCGACGCTGGTGCTGATTCAACCGCTGCTCCGTCTGGCGACGTTCCGAAGAGTGGTGCGGGGGACGTGTCTTGTTGTCCTCGTCTATGGCGGTTTCGCGCTTCGCCAGAGCTATGACGACTACCAGGCGATGCTCGCACGTCGAAAGGACGCCGTTCAGGACATGATGCTGCTCTCCGAGACCAGCCCGGTCATGCAGCATGATGACCGTCTGGCCTATCTGCCGTCGGCGCCGTGCCGATTCACCGCGGATGGCGGGTATGTGCAGGGATGCAATCTCGAGATGATCCAGCGTCTCATGCAGGTCAACCTCGGCGCGGTGGGGCGTCGCGATCCGTCGGCGATCGGCGCGCTTTCGATTATTCTCGGCGCGCTAGTCGTGTTTCTCGTCTTCTGCTTCGCCACGGGCCGCGCCGCGTGCGGTTGGCTCTGTCCGCTGAGCACGCTCGGCGACGTGCTGAATTGGTTCCGCGTCCGGCTCGGCCTGCCGCATTACAAGCCGGCGCAGCCGGTTAAGTTGGCGGCACTCTTCTCCGGGATCGGCCTCGGGAGTATCGCGCTCGCCATGGCCAAGGCCTATCCGCATCTCGACGCGGAGGGCAAGTTCGCTGGGTGCAAGATCCCCCTGTATCCTTTCTGCAAGATCTGTCCGAGCCAGCAGGTATGCCCCGTTGCCGCGCACGGCGTTTCGGCTTATGCTGGCCTGCCCACGTGGGACTGGGGCTTCGGGTTCTTCCGCGCGGCGTGCATGGCCCTGCTCGCGTTCTTCGCGCTCGGGTTCATTGCCAGCCGCAGGCTCTGGTGCCGCCTTTGTCCGATGGGCATGATCGCCGGCCTCTTCAACCGCGGGGGCATGTTCCGCCTGGCGAAGGACGCCGGCAAGTGCAATCAATGCGGCGTGTGCGCGGACGTCTGTCCCATGGACATTGACATGGTGCGCTCGGAGATGACCGACGAGAACGTCAGCTCCTTCGACTGCGTGCTCTGTCTGAAATGCGTCGAGAAGTGTCCGCGAGACGAATGTCTTTCGATCGAACACGCCGGCGCCAAAGTCGCCGAATCACAGTACCAGCCCTGAGAGCGGGAGTTCGCATGACAGACGCAAAGCAATTCGACGAACGCTACCGATTGAACCCGCGCCGTTCCGACGACCCGGGCGCGCGAAAGCGCAGCCGTTTCGTCGCCGAACAGCAGCGCCTCTTGCAGAGCGACCTCACCCGTCGGCCGTCCAATATTGCTTTCTTCGAGGACTTGCTGACCGATCCCGGACGGCCGGATGACAAGCCGCTCGTGGGGTATTTCTGCAACATGATCCCGATCGAGACGATCATAGCTCTGGATGCGCGCCCGATTCGGCTGGGGTGCGGGAATCCGGCCTTGGTGCAGCAGGGCGAAGAGGTGCTCTCGGGCGAGATATGCCCCTTGGCGAAGGCGTCGTTCGCGGCCTTTCTCGACGCGGACAACCCGGCGAACCGCTGCGATGCCCTCATTTTGCCTTCGAGTTGCGACGCGAAGCGGAAATTGGGAGAGGTGCTGGCCGACTACAAGCCGACGTTCATGTTCAACCTTCCTCCTGAGCAGGACGCGAAACGATTCGGCGCCGTGGCTGCGGCCGAAGTTGAGCGCATGGCGAGTTGGCTCAGCAAGCGGCTCAAACGGCGATTGCGGCGCTCCGCTTTGCTCGAGGCAATCAGTCATACGCGGCGTCGCACGGCGCTGATCAGACGTTTCCAGGAGGCGCGCTCGGCCAAGCCGGCGGCGCTTTCCGTGCGTGACTTCTTCGTCATCATTCAGTCGGCTGCGGCCGGCGGGGATATCGGCGCGTGGCTGGCCGAGGCCGAAAAGGCCTTGACCGAGGTGGAGGCTTACGAGCCGACGCGCAGACGATTTCGCCCGCGAATTGTCCTCACCGGCGCGCCGATGATCTGGCCGAATTTCAAAGTCCTGAATCTCATCGAGGAAGCGCGCGCCGATGTCGTCGCCGATACGCTCTGCACGGGCGCGGAAAGCTGCTTCGATCCAGTCGTCTACGAGGAGAAGGGCCGCAAGGCGCTCATGCGCGCGCTGGCGGAGCGCTACGTCTTCGCCAGTCCGTGCCCGTGTTTCATTTCGCAGGGCACCCGCATCGCCCGTGTTCTCGACCTCGTTCAGGAATATAGGGCCGACGGCGTGATCAACTACGGATTGCGTCTCTGCCAACTCTTCGACATGGAGGCGTATCGCCTGTCCCGCATTCTGAAGGAAAACAAGATACCGTTCGCGAACATTCGGACCGACTACAGTCTCGAGGATACCGAACAGCTTCGCGTTCGCCTGGAAGCCTTCCTCGAAACGGTGGAAAAGGATTAGAGACATGATTTCAGCAGGCGTGGACATCGGTTCGACGACCACGAAGGCCGTGATCGTCGGCGACGAAGGCCCGCGGGCGGCCGTGATTGTTCCGACGGGGAACCTTCCCGGCAAGACGGCGGTGGAGGTCTTTCAGGCGGCGCTGTCGGAGGCGTCGTTGAAGGAATCCGACGTGGACATCGTCGCCACGACCGGGTACGGGCGACGGCTCGCCGATTTCGGGGACGTTGTCATGACCCAGATCAAGGCGTGCGCCGCCGGCGCGTTGGCGGCCGACGGCCCCGCCGAAGCGATCCACACGATCATTGACGTCGGCGGGCAAGACACGAAGGTGATCGCCATTGACGACGAAGGCGACATTGAGGACTTCAGCATGAACGACAAGTGCGCCGCGGGAACGGGACGGTTCCTGGAAGTCCTCGCTCAGAAGCTGGAGATGCCTTACGAGGATTTTGTGCAGGAGGCCCTCAAGTCCGAGACGCTGCTCCAGATGAACGCGACATGCGCGGTCTTCGCCGAAAGCGAGGTGGTCGGTTTGCTCGCGCGGAACGTGGCGAAGTGCGATATCGCGCTTGCGGCGCATAATGCCATTGCCTCGCGCATCGCGTCCATGACGCGGCGCGTGGGCAGTCGCGGTGCGTATTGCTTCGTCGGCGGAGGCGCGCGGAACAAGGCACTTGTCCAGACGCTTTCCGAACACCTGAACAAGCCCATCCACGTTCCGGACAACGCGCAAACGATTGTCGCATTGGGCGCGGCCGTCGGGGCCCGCGCGAAGGCCGCGAAAGCCTTGGAAAGGGGAGTGCAATGAAGGCCGTCCTATCTCGAACGCTCGTTGGCGCGATGGCGTGCGTCGTTCTTCTTCTTATCGGCTGCGGGCAACGGACGGAGCAGGGCGGCGAGAACGTCGCAAGAGATCTGCGGGTCTTTCACGCTGCGGGCATGACGCCCGTTCTGGAAGCGATCCGCGAGGATTGCCAAGAAGCCGAGGGAATCAACCTGATCACTGAAGGAAGCGGCAGCCAGGTGGCCTGCCGCAAGATCGCCGAGTTGGGAAGGCCGTGCGACCTAGTTATGGTGGCCGACAGCGCACTGGTGGCGGAGCTTCTGAATGGATACTGCTCTTGGAGGCTCGATTTCGCGAAGGACGAGGTGGTTCTGGGCGTCGGCCAGCGCGCGCCGCACACCAGCGAGGCGGAGGAGGACTGGCCGTCGGTCCTCGTTCGGGATGACGTTCGCATCGGTCGCGTGGACGAGAATCAGGGACCGATCGGGTATCGCGCGCTGCTGGTCTGGAAGCTGCAAGAGAGCCTGGGCAGCGAGGGCCTGTCGGACAAGCTGACAGCCAAGTGCGACAAGATCGTGGACGACGTTTCCAAGCTGACGCCGCTGTTGAAGACCGGCGAGATTGACTATGCGTTCGTCTATCGTTCGATCTGCATCGCGCACGACATCCGCTATATCGAGCTCGACTCGCGTGTGAATCTGGGGTCTCCGGATGTTGACTATTCGCATGCGAGCGTGTCGTATCGCAAAGGCATGGGCCGGGCGGCGGAGCAGCAAATCGTCGTTCGCGGCGCGCCGATCGTCTGGGCGCTCAGCATCCCGGACCGCGATGCGGACGCCGAGACCGCGCGGGATTTCATTCGGTACCTGATGACGGAGCGCGGCGAGATTCTCGATCGCAACGGGTTCCGGCCGCTTCGGCCTGCGGCGTTCTACGGTTCGGCCGAAGCGTTTTCGCCGTTCGAGGATATCGCGCGGCTTCGGGGACCCCTCGAATGACGAGCTATTCCCCCAATCGCACACGCGCGGTGGCTGCGGCATCTCTCTTTGTCGCGCACCTCATCGCCTACATCGTCTTCGCCGCACTGGGCCGAATCCCCCCGCTCGAATTCTTCAATGTTCTGTTGCTTTGTGCGAACGGCATTATCGGCATCATGGTGGCGCGCGGAAGAGGGGACATTCTGCTCGGCGGCGGCGTCATGGCCATCATCGGCGCGCATGCTTTCATGGGGCACCGTCTCGCGCCGGATTCCTTGACGAGCGGGGCGATCCTGATGGTCAACATCATCGTGCTTTACGTGGGTTTCAAGATCAATCGAAACCTTCCGTCGCGTTACTGGTACGCGTTTCTCGTGAGTTATTTCGTTCTTTTCGGCATTTTCATCGTCGCGATGGAAAACGCAGAGGCGTTGTTTCTGCTGTTTTTGCTCGGCCTCGCCGCCACGGCGCGCTCGCTGAAGCTGCT
>Ga0180438_10011142_pt1 | contig 10914 bp, 8 predicted proteins | sample SS_ome_12_FD_132455 | JGI IMG/M metagenome (GOLD analysis project Ga0180438, IMG submission 132455) | Hypersaline lake sediment archaeal communities from the Salton Sea, California, USA - SS_3_D_2 metaG | ecosystem: Environmental > Aquatic > Non-marine Saline and Alkaline > Hypersaline >... | reverse complement strand
GCAGGGCCAGTATATTGGGACATATATCGCCTGGGGCGTGAACAACGATCTTTGGTGGTCAGAGGGTGAGGTCAAGATTTACCTGGATGGCGACAGCGACTGGCCGACATTTTGTGGCACGGGCCTGGAGGATTACTTCGGCGGCGCCTGGACCTTTGAGCAGCCCACGGGTCAGTATGGCAGCTATTCCACGCCGTTTATGGGATTGCCCCAGGTGATCGAGTCGGCTGGCTCGGTTCTGAGCCAACGGCGCTTCGGTATGTACCGGTGGCACGTGATGGACGCCGTTCGCTTTCAACAGGATATCCGGGTGACTGTCCAGGCCTTGGGCTTGTTGGAGAACAATCAGCCCTGCTATTTGCCTTTGCAGGACGACATTGCGTCCACCGCTTTCTGGTACCAGACCGAACCCCATGCACCGTTTCCTGAACTACCGGGTATTGAATATCTTGAAGTGATAAAGTAGCACATCAATAGGATGGATCGATGACACAGGATTTAACATTCAAAGCTGGCGCGGCCAAAACAGATATCACGCCGCAAGTGGGGTGCTGGCTGGAGGGTATTCCCCGCGCTGAGCCCTCCAATGCCATCCACGATCCCTTGTATGCCCGCGCTCTGGTGGTGGCGTACTGGGATGATGTCGAGGAAACAGAGAACAAGATTTGCCTGGTCACATGTGACCTGATCGGGCTGAGCAACGAGTTCTCCCAAGCGGTACGCGAGAAGATAGCACAAGCCCTGGACACCATCGCCGCTAACGTGGTGATCGCCTGTGCCCACAACCATTCTGGCCCGGCTACGATTGGCTTCCACGACCCCGAACATGTGGACCGGGATTACCTGAGCCTTCTCTCGTCCAAACTCCTCGAGCTGTCCCAGGGGGCAGCGAGCAACCTGGAGTCGGCTCTCTTGGGTGTTGGCCTCGGAGAGGAAACCACCGTCAGCGAATATCGCCGTCTCCTGACCCGGGATGGCGGTATCGTCATGAACTGGGAGGAGTACCCCCCGGAAGAGATCCTGGGGCCGGCCGAGGCGGGTGACCCTGATCTCGGTGTTGTCAAGATCCTCTCCACGAGCGGCCAGACGATCGCCGTTATCTTCAACTACGCCTGTCACCCTAACTCTATGCCCGGAGACAACTTCACCATCACTGCCGATTTTCCAGGCTACGCAGCGGACCTCATCGAGAAAGAATTGGGCGGGATTGCCCTCTTCACCAACGCCGCCCAGGGGAGCGTTGACATCGAAGGTTTTGAGGGTCGCGATTTCGGTGGTGTTGAAAGGCGCGGGGTAGCTTTAGGTGAGGTCGTGCTGGATGTGTGCAGAAAGATCGAGGTTCAGCCAGATCCAGTCATCCGGGCTGCCCGCCGTGTCTTCTTGCTGCCCTACCGGGTGGTCCCGCCCGAGATATTGCAATGGGCCCGCGACGTCGCCAGCAGAGCGACTGGGGAGGCGGTTACCTTGCGCGATGGCATCTCTGATGAGATCAAGGCAGAAAACATCTTACACCACGTCAGCATCAGCGAGCCTGGTGTTGACTTTGAGATGGTGGGCATCAGGTTGGGGGATGGTGTGTTCTTTACCGTCCCAGGGGAGCTCTTCACCGAAATCGGAAAACGGATGAAGACGCTGTCCGATTCCTTACAGGTGCACGTCATCGGATTGGCCAACGGCTATCACGGCTACATCTCGACAGCCAAGGCCAGCGCTGAGGGGGGCTATGCGACCGATGTGGCCTCTGGTGCCTATTTCGCCGAAGATGCCGAGGACCTCATCTGTCAAAATACTGAGGTTTTGTTGACTCACCTGGAATAAGCGGCTATAATGGGGTCAGTACCCCGCACTGTCTCGGAAGGCAACTCTGCGCTTGCCCCCCAGCCGTGCTTCCCGAGAGCTCTCTTCTTCGCGAAGGAGGTGATGCTGTCAAAGAAAACTCCGTGTGTCCTGTGATTTCAATTGAACCAGTTCTAGGCTCCCATCACCGCTGGGGGAGTACAAGTTCAGAAGCCGGTTTCTAATCCAAAGAAGGAGGAAAGGTAAAATGGCTGATAAAGGTTCTGATCGATCACTCAAAATGAGTCGGCGTGAGATGCTGCGCCTGACGGCACTGACCGGGCTTGGGCTGGTTGCCGCCGGGTGTGTCGTTCCCACGCCACCCCCGGCCCCCGAGGCCGAGGCGCCCGCTGCTGAGGCGCCCGCCGGGGAGAAGGTCAGCGTTCGCCTGATGGTGATGGACTACGATGAGAACATGAAGCCCGACACCCAGGCAGTCATCGACGCCTTCAACGCCAGCCAAGATGAGATCGAGGCCACCCTCGACGTGGTAAGCTGGGGGCAGGGACATGATCTCTTGGTCACTCAGATCAGCGGCGGGCAACCGCCCGATCTGTGCAACGTCAGCGCCCAGTGGCAGGGTGAATGGGAGGGCATCGACGAAGTGATGCCGCTTGATGACTACGTGTCTGAGGAGTTCCTGTCCAACTTTGTCCCCTCCATGGTGGCGGCTTTCACCAACAAAGACGGTCAACTGATGGGCATGCCCTACTTCCTTGACCCGCGCATTATGTACTACCGCACCGACCTGTTCGAGGAAGCGGGTCTGACGGCGCCCACCACCTGGGACGATGTCATCGCTGCCGGTCAGGCGTTGCACAGCCCGCCTGACATGACCGGCTACGGACAAACCTTCTCGATGAAGTCTGACGGTCTGGACTACTGGTGGTACGCCTGGTTTGGCGCGGTTGGCGCCGATGGTGACCTCAGCGTTTGGACCGAGGATGGCCATAGCAAGTTCAACACGCCGGAGGCCATCAAGGCCACCCAGTACGTGGTAGACCTGACCCAGAAATACCAGATCACCAACACCGACTACACCACGGCCGGCCGCGACGAGGAGCTTCAACCGCTCTTCTACGCCGGAAAGCTGGCCCAGTTGATCACCGGATCCTGGTTCCCGACCCTGATCGCCAACAACGCGCCGGATATGGCGTATGGTCTCGAGATGCCGCCCGTGGCCGAGGCGGGGATGACGCCCGCCACCGGCGTCTGGCCCGACAGCGTCATCATGTTCAAGCAGACCAAAAACCCCGAGGCGGCAGGCCAGCTCCTTGAGTTTATGTTCAACGCTGAGAATCGGTTGGCCTTCGCCAAGCAGCGCGGTGTCATCCCGGAGCGCATTGACGTGGGTACCAGTCCAGAGTATGCCGTCAGCGACACTGAGAAGTTTATGGTCGCGTCGCTGGATACCGCCCATAACGTCTATGAGACGCCCTGGCCAGCCACGTACTACAAGACCTTTGTCGAGGTCGAAACCTTGATTGGCCGTGCCGTGGCCGGCGAGATCAGCGCGGAAGAGGCGATGCTACAGAGCGCTGAGTTCGTCGACAAGGCCAATGGCCTGTAGATAATTGCCACCCGAACCTGATGGGTCTTTGTGAGCGCGGGGGACCATCTCCCGCGCTCGCATCCCCGTTGAAGGAGTGCAATTGCTTATGACTGTTGGCACTGAAGCAATTACTTCTACTCAGGCCAAGGAGAAAGTTCCCCCTCTCTGGCAGCGGATCTCCAGGGAGGTAAGCGATAATAAGTTCGCTTATCTGCTCCTCGTGCCCAGCATTATCTGTTTTATCGCATTGGTGCTTTATCCTTTGGCTAACACCATCATCGGCGCCTTCTCTGAAACCGATGCGGTTGGCCGTATCACCCACTTCGGGACCCTGGCCAACTTCCAGGAACTTATCGACGATTCGTATATGCCCGGCATCGTCAGCCAGACTGTGATCTTTGTGTTTGGTTCCGTGATACTGACCGTGCTGCTTTCGTTTCCGATGGCCCTCGTCCTCAACCAGCGATTCCCTGGCGTGATTGCCTTCAGATCCCTGTTGCTCTTGCCGTGGGCTGCGCCCCTGGCCATCTCAGCCATGACCTGGCGCTGGATCTTCCACGGCCAATTGGGAGCCCTGAACCATCTCTTGAGCATGCTGGGCATCATCAACCAACAAATCGATTGGCTCAGCAATGCGAAGTTAGCCTTTGGCTGTGTCGTATTTGTTGAGGTGTGGTCGTCTATTCCATTCATGACCATCATGTTCCTGGCCGGTCTTCAGTCCATCCCACCCCATATCTACGACGCGGCTAAGATGGATGGCGCCAATTCCTGGCACGAGTTTTGGGACATGACCATTCCCCAGATGAAGAAGATCACCACCATCGTGGTTCTATTATCGGTGATCTGGGCCTTCCGCTCTTTTAACATCATCTGGACCATGACTCAGGGCAACCCCTTCTTCCGGACCGATATCTCAGTCACCTATCTGTACAAATTGGCCTTCAAGATGCTGTCTTTTGGCAAGGGCTTTGCCCTGGCCTTCGCCACCTTTGTCGTTCTGTTGGCCTTCAGCGTCATCTACACCCAGGTGCTGCGCAGCGAGGAGATGTGATTGATGAAGAGGCTAAACCTACTCAAATGGCTTTCTATCATATTCTTTGCTGTCCCTATGCTCTTCATCTTGGTCTTTCCCTTTATGGTTATGGTGTCCACTTCGTTCAAGACGCTCCAGGAAGTGAGCCAGATTCCCCCGACTTTTATTCCGCGCCAGCCGACGCTGGAGAACTATCGTGAGGTATGGGAAATCATCCCGCTGGCGACACACTTCCGCAACAGCTTTCTGCTGGGATTGGGGGAAGTGTTCCTCATCATGGTGTTGGGTGTGCCGGCTGCCTACTCGCTGGCCCGCTTCCGTTATGCGGGCCGCCAGCCTTATATGCTGTTCTTGTTGGTCACCCAGATGTTCCCTGCCGTCGTGGTCATCCTGGGCTTGTTCCGTCTGGTAGCTGCCTACGGTCTGGTGAACAACTTGGCCGTGGTGGCTGTGGCGGCTGCGTCATTTACTATGGCCTTTTGCATCTGGCTCCTCACCGGGTACTTCTCTGCCATCCCGCCCGAGATCGAGGAGGCGGCTATGATGGACGGCAACTCCCGGCTGGGCGCTATGATCCGTATGACGCTGCCTCTGGCCCGGCCAGGTTTGATCGCAGTAGCCATATTTGCTTTTATGGACGGCTGGAACGAGTTTCTCTTTTCCCTGACTTTCATCAGCAATGACCAGTTTATGCCGCTCACGGTTGGCCTGTTCCGATTTATCTCTCGTTTCCAGATACAGTGGCACCACTTGATGACTGGTTCTTTGCTGGCGACGGTGGTGGTGGTCGCGCTGTTTATGATGGTTCAGAGCAACCTGACCAGAGGCATGGTAGCTATCTCGGAGAAGTAAAACAACGGAGGTGAAACGGGCCTATGAGCGTTGTTGTATGCAAGGATTTGGTAAAACGCTTTGGCTCTGCCCTGGCAGTCGATCACGTCAATGTCGAGATCCAGGATGGGGAATTTATGGTGTTTGTCGGGCCTTCCGGATGCGGCAAGACGACCACGCTGCGCATGATCGGTGGGCTGGAGACAGTTTCATCTGGGGAAGTCTACATCGATGGCGAACTGGTTAACGACGTTGCACCCCGCCACCGCGACATTGCCATGGTTTTCCAGAACTATGCGCTTTACCCGCATTACAAAGTCTTCGACAACATTGGTTATACTCTAAAGCTGCGGAAGCGACCCAAGCATGAAATCAAACAGCGGGTCACGGATGTGGCTACTATGCTGGGTATCGAAAACTTGCTTGATCGCTGGCCGCGTCAACTTTCCGGCGGCGAGCGGCAGCGGGTGGCCTTGGGACGCGCCATCGTCCGTAACCCACGCCTGTACCTGATGGATGAGCCGTTGAGTAACCTGGATGCCAAGCTGCGTGTCCAAATGCGGCGCGAAATTATCCGCCTCCAGCGCCAACTGGGTACCACCACCATCTACGTCACCCACGATCAGGTGGAGGCCATGACCATGGGGGACCGCATCATGGTTCTGCGTTTTGGACAGATCCAGCAAATTGGCCAGCCGGAAACCCTTTACAATCAGCCTGCCAACATGTTTGTGGCGCAATTCATTGGCAGCCCAGCTATGAATGTGTTTCCCGGGCGACTGGAAGGAACGGGGCAAGAACTGACCTTGGTAGCCGATATTGGCCATTTCTTGCTGCCACCCGAATTTGTGGCTCGGATCGGCCGAGATTCCGTTGGCCCCCAAGGACCGCGGGAGGTTATGTGCGGTATCCGCCCTGAAGATATTCGTCTTGGCAGTGTTGAATCGGACTCAGGCAGACCTCGCGCATTGGTTGACTTGGTCGAGGGGCTTGGCTCGGATGCCTACGTCAGCCTGAGTGTTGGTGATACTATGTTGCTGGCCAGGACGCCCGCCGATGCCCGGCCCACTGAAAACGAGAATGTCACCGTTGATCTTAATCTGAACAAGCTGCACCTGTTCGACTTCGAGAGTGAGCTCAGCTTACTTAACTAGCGATAGATTGATTTTGATCAAAAGCATTGACAAACATGACCGATTATGATAAAATGAACGTGATATTGGTTTCGAATAGGAACATCGGTTGTGGAGTGTCTTCTCAAAAAGTGAGGGCGAACACCCAGGTTCGCCCTTGGTACAGACACTCAGGTCTGTCCCAACCCCGTATGGTTGAGAAGATATGTTGCGAGTGTGGCATGTCAAGCCTGCTGAAAGAAGAGCGCCAGCAACTGATTCTGGAAGCCGTCAAGCACAATCGACAGGCCACCGTCGCTGAGCTGAGCCATCGCTTTGCTGTCAGTGAGGTCACCATCCGGCGTGATTTGCGCGAGTTGGCTTCGGCAGGCGCGCTGCGCCGTGCGCACGGTGGGGCGGTTGTCGCTGTCTCTGCATTGCCTGAGCCGCCGGTTGTCCAGCGTATGGAGCGAGCGGAGAATTGTAAGGCTTGCATCGGCCGTGCGGCTGCTGCCCTGGTGTCGGATGGGGACTCGGTTTTTATTGGTTCGGGTTCCACCACCGCTCACGTCGCTCGTCACTTGGCCGCTCGAAAAGATCTTACACTAGTTACCAACGCCCTTACCATTGCCACCGAATTTGCCTCGGTTGAGGGGGTGACGGTTGTGGTCACCGGTGGAATGATGCGTCCCTCAGAGCTTTCCCTGGTTGGTCACATCACCGAACAGTCCCTGCGCGAGGTACGAGTCGACAAGGCGATTCTGGGGATGCGGGCCATCAGCCTTGAGGCGGGAATGACCAACGATTTTTTGCCTGAGGTGATGACCGATCGCACCATCATTGAGATGGCTCCAGAACTGATCGTGGTGGCCGACCACACCAAGTTCGGCAAAATCGCCTCCGCCTATGTCGCCCCCGTGGAACGGATTACGACCCTGGTGACCAACTCAGAGGCCGACCCCGAGACGCTGACGCGCCTGCGCGAATTGGGGATATGCGTCATCATAGCCGATGCGGACCATAACAGTACCTAGATGTCTATGTCTCACGTGACTCAACTTCCTGGAAACTTGGCGGATATCATAATTTGCGTGAAGCGCAACAAATTCAGCCTGTCCTGACATTTCACAGCAACACTCAAGCTTCCGGGAAGGTATTTTGACCTAATCAGTACCATAAAGAAAGGAGGTTGTTCACTGGAAAATCTGAGCGTTGAACTCTTGTGTAGATCACCTATCAATCCCTTTAGTAGAATTCTGTGAAAACAGAGGAGGATTTCACAAATGAAACGCGAAGAAGAGTTTCTTGTACGCAATGCCTTGCTGGCTGAGTTACGGCGTGGCCGGATCACGCGTCGCCAGTTCATGACGCAGATGTTGGCAATTGGCATGGGCTTGGGTGGCGTAAGTGCCCTGGCCGCCTGCGCGCCGCCCGCGCCGCCCACGGCAGCCCCGGCCGCCGAGGAGGCTCCCGCCGAGGAGGCTCCCGCAGAAGAGGGGCGCCTCTTGACCCCCACCTTCTACCAGTGGATCGTCGATCTGCACCCCGGCATTGATGACGTCAACTCGGCTTTCCCAGGCGGGGTGAACTTCCAGATCGCCCCCGTGGAAGGCTTCAACGTGGCCCGCTTTGTGGCCGAAGCCAGGGACGGGATGAGCACCTGGGATGTGTACGTTGGCATGACGCCCTTTGTCGAAATGGCCGGCCTCATTGAGGCTGGGGTCATCGAGCCCTGGGACAATTACATCCCCAAAGAGGTGATCGACGACATATCGCCCGCCATCCGCGAAGAATGTACGGTGGACGGCAAATTGTACTCGTGGCCCTTCCTGCTGGACGTCGTCGTTCAGGCCTACAATGCGAATCTCACCGACGCGGCCGGCCTGCCCGACGAAGCACCTGCCGACTGGGATACGTACCTGGCCAATTCGCAGGCCATTGTCGATTCTGAGGCTGCGCTGTACGGCTGCACCTTTGACGCACACGGCTGGCGCTCGCTGTGCCCCATCACCCACTCTATCAACACCGACACCTACTACAACCTGGAGGGCGACCCGAGCAGCGCGCCGCTGTTTGACTTCACCAGCGAGCAAGCGCTCGAGGCCTTGGAGATCATGAAGCAGATGCTTGAGTTGTCCTCGGCCAACGCCTTGCAGCCGGGCACCACCGACGGCGGGGTCAACCAGACACCGGACGAGGTGGCCTTTGCTGCCCAACGCGTCGCCTACTACATCAAGTACCAGAATGCCCCACTGCGCATGGCAGAAAATTGGGACAACCCTGCGGGACTGCGCCTAGGCGCGTTGCCCTCCGGTGGTGAGGGAGCGACCGTATTCTGGACGACTGGCGCCTGCCTGTTCAAGAACGGTCAGAATAAGGAAAAGGCCGCCGAGTACATGCAGCAGTTGACCTACGAGCCCCAAATCTGGCAGGACTCCATCGCCGGCAGCCCGTCCGGTAAGCCAGGCCACTTGCCGCCCTACACCTCCATCTATAATGAGTGGGCGCAAAACCCGCCGGACTGGTTGCAGGCCGAGCCGTGGGTCCCGGCTGTGACCGGGTCGATGGCCGTCGCCAAAGCCATCCCCAACCACGCCTTTGGCCTGCAGCAGTTCATCATCGGTCAGCCCTTCTGGGAAGAGTATCTCAAGGGTGAGGTGGACGACCCGATGGTCGCACTGCAGAATGCCAAGGACGCCGTCGTGGCTGAAGTCGAGAAGACATTAGGATAAGCATAACCAACCAGACCTGACAGGTCTCAGCCGACGGCACGTCGGACGACCTGTCAGGTCTATTCATCTTTTAGAGTGTTGAGAGGAGGAATATGGCAAGCACAACTTCTACCGTCACCGGTGCTGGCTCCCGTCGTTGGCGGCCATTTCGTGCTTTGAACCTCGCCGTCAACTGGGTATACCTGGTTCCTGCGCTCTTTTTCTTTGTCGCCTACATGCTGTATCCGATCCTCCAGGTCGTCCGCATCAGCTTCACCGATTATCATTACTTGCGCGTCGATGAGCCAGTCAATTTCATCGGGCTAAAGAATTTCCTCGACGCGGTGGCGGATCCCATCGTTCATAACGGAATGCTGCGTGCCGCGACTTTTACCGCCCTCTTCTTGCCCGGCATGATGTTTATCCCGCTTTTCCTGGCAGTTCTGGTGGATCGGGTGCAGAGCCCGCGTCTGTCAACCTTTTATCGGGTCATTCTGCTCATTCCGGCCGTGATCCCTGGCCCCATGATCTTTGTCCTATGGCGCTGGATGTACGACTTTGAGATCGGGCCCATCAATACCATTCTCGTCAACTATCTGCACTTGTTCACGCCCTACAATGCGCCGCAGTGGATAGGCGATACGCCGCTTGCGTTGCCGGCTGTCGTCATCATGTCATGGTGGTGGGGGCTGGGTTACCATACCATGTTTTTCCTGGCCGGCCTGGCTTCCATTCCCAAGGAAATGTTTGAGGCGGCGCGCGTTGACGGCGCCAACGAATGGCAGACGTTCTGGCGAGTGACCGTGCCGCGCCTGCGGCCTATGTTCTTGATCTTGGTCGTCCTGCGGTTTGGCACGGCTATGGCGGTGATTGACGAGTTCTTGATCATGGGCGGCTTCAACCGGGCGCTGCCGACCTACACCTGGACGGTCTACATGTGGCACCTGGCCTTTGGGTTAGGTGATTGGCCTCAAGGTTATGCGGCCTCCATCGGCTGGATCGGCGCGGCGGCCATGCTGGTCGTCGTGGCAGCGCTTTTTTATGTATTCCGGGATCGGGATTAGGAGGTTTGGCGATGGAAGCGACACAGTCCATTGAGACCAGCGGCATGCGTGAAGCGGCCCCGAGTTCCCCACGCCGCAAGCAGGTCAAGCTGTCCAGGATTCTTCTGCATGCCATAATCATTTTCTTCTGCTTGATCGTGATCTTGCCCATTGCCTGGGTGATACTCATGTCGATCAAGTCTATCCCCGATGCCTATACCGGGGATCTGTTTCCGAAGCAGTACGACTTTAGTCATTACAGGTATGTCTTTCAGAAGATGCCGAATGTGCTGCAGAACTTTGCCAACAGTATCATCGTCACCTTCTCTACCGTGGTCATTACCTCTATAAGCGCCATACTGGCTGGTTATGCGTTGGTCCATCTCAGGCTGCCGGGAAAGGTGCTTGTCCTAAGCCTGTTGGTGGGCAGCCTCTTCTTTCCCACACGCATCGTGTCCCTCATCGGCATCTTTGAGATTCAGAATAGAGTTGGGCTTATCAACACGCTCCCCGGTCTCATTCTGCCCTACGTGACGCTAAATCTGGCGCTCAGCATTCTTATCATGAAAGGTGTCTTTGAGACAATCTCACACGAGATTGTGGAAGCCGCCAAAATCGATGGCGCCAGCTCGTGGCGTACCTTGTGGCAAATTATGATACCGCTGGCCATCAACGGCGTGGTGGTACTGATCATCGTCAACTTTGTGACGGCCTGGGGTGAGTACCTGCTGGCCTATACGTTGACCAATGACCAATCCGTCCGTACTTTGCCAGTTGTGTTGGCAACAACCTT
>Ga0180438_10011140_pt1 | contig 10915 bp, 8 predicted proteins | sample SS_ome_12_FD_132455 | JGI IMG/M metagenome (GOLD analysis project Ga0180438, IMG submission 132455) | Hypersaline lake sediment archaeal communities from the Salton Sea, California, USA - SS_3_D_2 metaG | ecosystem: Environmental > Aquatic > Non-marine Saline and Alkaline > Hypersaline >... | reverse complement strand
TCCGGACCCAACCGGAGGGAACCACCTGCCGCCCGTTCCATTCCCCGCCCCTCAGCATCAGGTATCCGATGCGCGCCATGTCGCGGGTGGAGAGCCAGATATGGTAGGCGGGATACTTGGAGCGCAGGAGGTTTCCCGATTTGCGCTGGCTCAGCCGGTCGAAATCCTGCATGCCCAGAGGATTGGCCAGGTCCCGCTCCAGGGCATCGTATATGGTCTGGTGGGTCGATTGTTCGAAGATAAAGCCGGCGCAGTTGAAATCCCAGTTGTTATACAGGAAGTAGTCACCCGGCTGCTGGGAACCCCGCGGCGGCGCTGAAGCCGTGCTGTCCCCGCTGTTGGAAGCAGGATGGTAGATGCCGGAGCGGGCCGTGATCAGATGATCGACGGAGGCGTTTTTCTCCACCGGAAGCAGTCCATCGATATCCGTGATGCCCAGTTCCTCCAAGGTCGCCGTGAGACGAATGGTTCCGTCCGTCACGTATTTCCCATATAGGAGGGAGAGGACACTCTTGCGGACCGACGCCAGATAGCTCAGCTGTTCGAGATCGCCGTATTCGAACAGGACCTTTCCCCCGACCACGACCATGAGGCCGGTGGTATCGATGGTCTGAACATATTTACGGACCTTATCCAAGCCCTGCGCGGAATAGCGGACCGAGGAAGGATCCGCAATCCTATCCCATCGTTCACCCGGAAAGATCTGTGCGGGCCCAGACGCCGCTGGTTTTTCCTGCCATGGGATCGAAACACCCATCCCGACGGCAAAGAATAGGAATCCAGCCGTAAAGATCGCAGCACAGGCCGTTATGGGTTGGCTTCGACGCAAGAGAACTCGATATCTGTTGGGTTTCATTTCCAAACTTCCTCCTTCGTGTCGGGCATTCCGATGGAAGAAAATGAGTTTACGTGTTCATGCTCGAAAAGACAAGGGCCTTTCCATGTGGCGGATTGGTGTTTAGGGCGTGCGATGGATTCGCAGCAATATTGCGTTCGGGTTTAAAATATCGACAACCTTTTAGTCTTCTCAATCGTATATAAGATAGATGTTCGAATTTCTAGAAGTTATTTTATTTCAACAGTTCTAGAATTTAGAAATGCCTAGAGGAGTGATCGTTGACGACCTTCACCAAGAAAGAAGAGCTTGTCTTCCTGGCGGTGTGTCACCTGGGTGAAGACGCCTGTCTCATCACCATCCGGGATGAGATCAAGCGTTTCACGGGAAGAACCTATTCCGTGGGCACGATCTATGCTCCGCTCAGCCGGCTCGAAGCCTACGGCTACCTGGAGATCCGCAAGGCCCGTCCCCATGCCGGGCCCAGCAGCAAATCCATCCAATATTATCGGCTCACCTCTCGAGGCCGTAAAGCCCTGGCCGATCTGAAGCGGCAGACGGAACGGATCTGGAGAGGGATCGAGCTCTCGGCTCAAGATAAAGAGATGTAAACATGAAATCCGATCCGAATGCGCTGCCCCGCTTGCCGCGCAAGATATTGGAAGGGATCGTTCCCCGCAGGGACGGAGGTCCCATACGGGAAAGCTTCTCACAGCTCTATCGGGGGATCCTGGAAAACCGCGGCCGCATGCGAGCCGATTTGTGGCTCTGGACCGAGATTTTGAAATCTCTTCCCGGATTCGTCCATTTCTCGCTGTACTGGAGGCTCGCCATGCTCAGGAATTATTGGCTTATGACATGGAGGAATATTCGCAAGCGCAAAGGTCACTCGTTGATCAACATCTTGGGACTGTCCCTGGGCCTGGGCCTTGCGCTTCTCATCTTTATCTGGGTCCAGGACGAGATCCGCTACGACCGTTTTCACGAAAGGAGAGAACGCATCGCTCAGGTCTACTCCCAGAAGATCTACAGCAGCGGGCAGCAGCTGATCATAAAGGGATCCTATTATCCCCTGGCGCGCATCCTCGAACAGGAATCTCCGGATGTGGCGACGGCGATCCGTATGGCGTTCACCAGCGGGATCCCCGTCCAGAAAGAGGACCAGGTCTTCTATAATGACAGGATCTGTATGGCCGATCCCGGATTCTTCGACGTCTTTTCGTTTTCCCTGGCGTCGGGATCTTCCGTCGCCGTGTTTGAAGATATCCACACCATTGTCTTAACCGAAAAAATGGCCCGCAAGTATTTCGGCAGCCAGGATCCCATCGGTCAGACCCTCACCGTGAACAGCGCCGTGGATCTCAAGATAACCGGCATCCTTCACGACCTCCCCGCCCGCTCATCGCTGCGCTTTGACTGCCTGATTCCTTTTGTCTGGATGTTCGACGGCGGCAAAGAGCCGGAACATTGGGGCGGGAATCCTCTTCAAACCTGGGTGCTGGTCCATCCCCAAACGGATCACGACGCCGCGGCGCGCAGGATAACGGAGATCGTCGCCAAACACCATCCCGTCGAGGGGACCGAAGAGACTTTCCATCTTCATTCCCTGGCTCGAACCCACCTCCATTCTCCCGAGGGTAGCGGCCTCCATCTGACCCTGACGATCTTCTCCTTGATCGCCTTCCTGGTCTTGCTCATCGCCTGCATCAATTTCATGAATTTGAGTACGGCCCAATTCGCCACGCGCACGGGAGAAGTGGGTGTCCGCAAGGCCTTGGGGGCCAAGAGATCCGAACTCATCCGGCAGTTCATGGGAGAATCGCTGATCATGACGTTCATAGCGCTTTGGCTGGCTTTTCTCTTAATTGGGCTCGTTTTGCCGGTATTCAATCACCTGTCGGACAGGCAGCTCAGCCTCTCCATCCTACGGGAGATCCAAGTCGTGATGGGGTGTCTGGCTATCGCCCTTTTGACCGGACTGTTCGCCGGGAGCTATCCGGCATTCTATCTCTCGGGTCTGAGGCCGGTGAACATCTTCCGCCGCCGCATCGGAGGAACCGGGAGTGCTTCCTTCCGAAAAAGCCTGGTCATCGTCCAGTTCGCTCTCTCCATCGCCCTTTGCATCTGCACGGTCGTGATCTTCCGCCAGCTGAATTATTTCCAGACCAAGGACCTGGGATTCAATCGGGAGAATCTGGTGACCCTGCGGATCGGAGACGACCTCCAAACCCAATACGACTCCTTCAAGGCGCAACTGCTGAAGAATCCCGATATATTGGCCGTATCCCGGGCCCTGCAGCATCCCATGAACATCGCCTCTACGGTCAGTGCGGTGGATTGGGACGGGCGGAATCCGGACGAGAAGATCTCCTTCAACTGGGACTATGTGCACTTCGACTATTTCAAAACCCTGGAACTGGAGATCATACAGGGCCGGGCCTTCCGGCTCGATTATCCCACGGATCTCGAGGGGGCCTATATCATCAATCGAAAGGCCGCCACACTCATGGGGATGGACGATCCGGTAGGGCGCCGGCTGTCTGTATTCCGTCAGGATGGGCAGATTATCGGTGTGGTCAATGATTTCCACTTCCAGCCGTTATACCACGACATCAAGCCCTTTGTATTCATGCTGCGCCCGGACTTGGGCGGAAATGTCTTTCTTCGCGTTCGGCCCGGGAACCTCACCGGCGTCCGTGAGTTTGTTTCCGGCATCGTCAAGGATCTCAGCCCCCACCACCCCGTAAACCTGAGTTCTTTTAACGATATCCTGATGGAGTATATATACACCGCCGAACAGCGGATGCGGACCGCCGCCGTGTATTTCACGGTCCTGGCCGTTCTCATATCCTGCCTCGGGCTCTTCGGCCTGGCGGCGTTTATGGCGGAGCAGCGGACCAAGGAGATCGGCATCCGCAAGATCATGGGCGCCTCGGCCGCCCGCCTTGTGGTCATGCTATCCGGGGATTTCACCAAATGGGTGCTGATCGCCAATGCCTTCGCCTGGCCGGCCGCTTACTTCATTTCCATGCGGCTGCTCTCCCGCTATGCCTTCCGGGTCCGGGTGGGCCTGGAAATCTTTGTGTTATGCGGGCTGGCGGCGCTGTGCATAGCCTTGGCCACGGTCAGCTATCAATCTCTGCGGGCGGCCTCCGCCGACCCCGTGCAATCCCTCAGGTACGAGTAGGGACCGCTCCCCTAGCTGCCTCAGCGTGCTTGGTTCGCGGTGGGGCCATCTTTTCGGCGCAAATATCTTCACCCTTTGGGTGTATGGGGAATATGCGGTCTTGCCTTCCCGGAATAGGGCTTGAAAACACCATACATTCTGAGAGATCTGGTATTTTTTACTTGCTTGAGTGCAGCCTGCGGCCAATGAATTTGCCCTTTCAGATATTTAAGAAATTGAAACATAGGGAATGGGAAATTCAAAGAAAGGTTGAACTCGAGCTCATCCTTGACTAATATTGTGCGAGACAAAAGGATCTGCTCTTAAAAACCAAATGAATAATAGGAAATGAAGCCATGGCGATTAAAAGGAAGAAAAGTGCAAAAATCAGCCTTGTCTCAACTGTAGTTGTTTCGCTGATGACGGCTCTGTTATGCGGGAAGACAGGGGCTTTCTCGCAGGCTCAATCTACCTGGAATCCCAAATGGACGAGGCATCAGACGGTTATGGTGCAGGAGACGGCCGGCCTAGTCCGATCGAACGAGCCGGTGGAAGTGGAAATAAAGTTTTGGCACTCGAATGCGGGTGATGTCGAACAGATCGAGGCCGATGTCAAACGGGAAATCCGGGTCATCCATCATGAAGGCGATGGCAGGTATACAGAGATTCCTTCCCAGGTCTACGGAATCGGCGTCGACAGGTGGCACAAATCCGAGACTGAACCTCAAAAAGTGATGGTTCGCGCCCGGATTGTTTTCCAGGCGGATGTTCAGGCCTACGAAACAGAGGAATTTCAGATCTATTATGGAAATCCGGAGGCTGAGGAACCCCGCTACGAAAGCCCGCTTGAAGTCAGTGGCGGCGGGGTCCACTTCACGATTGATAATTCGTCCTATCGGATCACCACGGAAAAGACTTCCGGTCAGATCGAACAGATTGATTTGAAGTTTGCCGGCGAACCCTCACTCCGTTTCAATCCCGGGCCCATCCACTGGAACCCTGGTTTCGTTCAGATTCCCGATGATTTCCCCTCCACGATGTATACCTGGCTTTACGCCCATAATTTTAAAAATCCGGCGGTCGAGATCGAATCGGGGCCGGTTCTTTTCTCGATCAAGCGGAGCCAATTCATCCCGGGACAGGACATCGTCTTCATGGAGGTTGTCTACCGCTTCTATAGAGACCTTTCCTATTTTGTCATGGAATCCCGGATCGAGGCCAGGAAAGACACGCGGGCGTTTGTCATCCGCAATGACGAGATGGGTTTCAGAAGCGAGGATTTCACGCACGCCGGTTGGCGGGATAAAACGCCGGAAATGCTGGAGGGGGACGACGGGCATATCGGAACCACGAAGCTTTTTCATGAGCTGAGGGAGACCGAGACCAGCTATCACACCCTGGCCATGACCCTCCCTCCCAACCTGGCCTGGATCAGCTTTGTGAATCTGGGCCGGGGCTTTGGAGTCGGGAGTATCCGTTTGGATTTCTGCAATGAAAATGTGTTGACGGGCGCCCCCTCACCCCTCTACAAATCCCACACCGTCATCTCCGAACACGGCGGGAGTCTGTACTGGTTTCGCGGATTGATCTACTCCAAGCGGCGCCCGGAACACCGGACCCGCGATGAAATGAACAGATTCGCCTTCAGAATTCCTCGCGGCACTTCGTATTATGAAAAGAACGCCTATTTGGTCTATGAATTCGATCTGGGCAAGAAATTTTCAGGCATAGACCAGGCTTATTTCATGCTGCGCGAACCGCTTCGCGTTATCCTGATCCGGACCGAACAGGATATGTTTTAGCCGGACGCAGAAGATATCGGAATTAAAAGCGGCACAATCGAGAACGGGCATATAAGAAGGCAGTTTTCCTCATAAGCAAATCAGAGTCTCACGTCCGCAGATAGGAGGCGCCGTTTATATCCAGGATGCAGCCGGTCATGTAATCGGTGTCTTCCGAGGCCAGGAAGAGCACGGCCTTTGCGACCTCCTCCGGCTTGGCCACCCGCCCCAGGGGGCTCTGGCTGCGGATGGCATCCCCCTCCGGACCGGCCAGCGAATCCTCGGCCATGTCGGTCGCCACCCAGCCGGGAGCCACGGCGAACACGAAGATGTTGTGGGGCGCCAGCGCCTTGGCCAGAGACTGGCTCAAGGCGTTCTGCCCCGCCTTGCTCGCGCCATACGCCGGAGCTTCCGGCTCACCCCGGAAGGCACCGCGTGACGTGACATTCACGATCTTTCCGCCGCCCTGCTCCATCATATGACGGGCGACACAGTAGGCCGTGTGGGCGGATCCGATCAGGTTGATATCGATGGTCCGTTTCCAGTGGTCCCTCCACTCCGCATAACTCACGGAAGCGAGGCGATGCTCTTCGAAAATTCCGGCGTTGTTCACCAGGACATCGATCTTCTTCATCCTCTCGATCACCTCGTCGACCATCCGGGAAATGGCATCGGGATCGGACATGTCGGCCTGAACGGTCATGTGCGGCCCGCCTGGAAGCGCCGTCCGCGTCTGTTCGGCGGAGGCTCGGTTGGTGTTGTAATGCACCCCCACCCGCGCGCCCTGTTCGGCGAAGGCTTTCGCTACAGCCCGCCCGATCCCCCGCGAGGCACCTGTGACAAGGACGACTTTATCTTCAAATTCCATCCCGGCTCCTTTTGGTGTCATTGAGCTTTCACCTGAATTGCGATCGGCCCGCCCGTTCGACGGAATGTACGCAGCCGCTCCACACCGCTGGTGGGTATGATAGCATGAGTTGTGCACAAATATGAACGGGGAATGTGTCTATACAAATCAGGTCTTGCGCATCACATAGAACACATAGCTGTAATAGTCCGAGTATTTGCGATGCATTTCCAATTCGACCTCTTCCGAGGAGATGGCAGCGAGGGCGGCCTGGTTTCCGGTGTATTTTGCGCGCAACCGGGGGATTTTTTGGCCGATATGGCTGTAGTAATCATCCCACCATGCCTCGGGAGGCAGGACGAAATGATCCTCGAGCTTGAGCCCGGCGGCTCTGATCCTGGCGGCGTTGCCCGGGGTGTCGGTCATAGCCGGATAGGCCCGCCAAAATTCTGAAAGCTCCTGAGGCGGATCCGCTTTCAGCCACGTGACTTCGGTGACCGCGATGTATCCCCCTGATTTGAGGCACGGGCGCCATAATTCCAGGCCTTTCTGAAAACCGATGATGTAAATAGATCCTTCCGCCCAGATGAGATCGAAGGATTCGGGCTGGAATGGCAGGTGCGCCATATCCCCCTGGATGACGGCGATCCGGCTGCCGGAGCCCTCTGCTTTTGCCTTGGGATAAAGCTCGCGCAGGAAGTGCCCGTGGAGATCGAGGGCTATAATCCGCCCGTCACACAACGACGCCAGATCGAGGGTCTGACGGCCCGGTCCACAGCCGATGTCCAGGACATGTGGCCGTTCCGGCAGGGAAAGCATTTCGAAAGCCCGTTTGGTCGCAACGAAACTGCCCGGTCCCTCGCGGGGATTACCCGAGTGGATCTCCCAAAAGATTGATTCAGGGTCGATGGGATTTGATTGGGTCATGCTTTCCACCACCGGTCGGATCTATCATAGGATTGCAGGTCTCGGCTGTCAATCGCCGCGGCGTTCGCGTCAAGAGTGTGCGGGTGTCCGAAATCGGACAATTTTTGCTCCGATTCCGTATGCCTCGATCACACCTCCGGAGGCCGCCTTGCCGATCCGCATGAATCTAAAATTTTAAAAACAAAATACTTAGCTATTATGCGACTCCGGAACGTAAATAATTTTTTCGTTTCCCGCCAACCTGGCATTGAACTTGCTTATTTAAACAACGGAAAAGCCTCTTTGCCATGTGGGAGTCCGTCTGGATTAGATTCTATTTGAAGGGAATGACAATGAAAAGAACGATTTGGCTGAGCGTTGTTTTATCGGGTGCGCTGTTGCTTCCTCTTTCTTCCTCCCAGGAGCATGCGGAAATTCCGGTCAAGGTGACGCGAGTCAGTGAGCGGGTTCTGGTACTTCACGGCAGCTATATGGAAAATAATGTCACCGCCATCGCCACGGACCTGGGCCTGGTGGTGGTGGACAGCACCGGAATCCCCAGCACGGCCAAACGCATGCGGGATATCATTCGACGGGAGTTCGGCCGCGATGACTTTGTCTTCCTCATCAACACCCACTATCACTGGGATCACAGATGGGGGAACATGGCCTTTCCCGAGACTAAGACCATCGCTCATGAAGGCTGCGGACCCCTTATGCGGGAAAATGAATCCCAAATGGGCCGCACCATCGAGAGCTTCCAGCGCAATCTGGAAGAGAGCCGCCGCCGGCTGGAGGGCATGGCGGCGGGTTCGGATGAGGAGCAGAAGACCCGGGCATTCATGGCCGAAGTCGAGCGGGCGATCGCCGACTATTCAGCAGGCTTCCGCATGCTCCCGCCGGTCATCTCCTTCAACGACCGCATGACACTCGACCTGGGGGACATAACTCTTGAGATGGCCTATTTCGGCAGGTCCCACTCCGGAACCGATATCTTCATCCATATCCCGCAAGAGGGGATCCTCCTGACCGGAGACATATTTCTCGACGGCCGTTGGCTGCCCCTCTTTTCAGCCGGGGGACCGTTGGATATCCCCCGATGGATCGAGGTGCTGGATGGATTTTTGGGCGACGATAATATCCGGCAGGTCATACCCGGCCACCAGCATTTCTGGCCGCGCGCGAGGCTGGAGCTCTGGGGCGATTACATCCGTAACCTCTGGGAAGGGCTTAAGGCAGCCGAACAGGAAGGCATGACGCTCGACCAGGCGATTGAGCGCTTTCCTTTGGAGAGGCCTTATATGTATCTCAAGAAACTGGGCCATGACGACCGGGAGCTCCAAAATTTTCATGAGCGCAATATCCGGGCGTTTTGGCGGCAGCTGGTCGAGCCGGAAACCGGGCGGGAGGACCGGCTTTGTCCTCCAGCGAAGTGAGGCGGAAATCGGGACCTGTATATAGGCGCGCGGGGAGTCTCAGATACGAAGGATGGGATAGCTCTCAATAATCATGCAGGATAGCCGAGATCGAATCGCGCTGGTTCACAAGATCCGGGCCGGCAACGTCCAGGCCTTTGAACATTTGTTCCGAGCGCTTACCCCGGCCCTGGTTCGATTCACCGCGAGATTTGTCCGGAGTGTCGAAGCCGCAGAAAATATCGTCCAGGATGTCTTCGTCCGGATCTGGCACAACCGTGCCCGGATGGATCCCGATCTGAATCTAAAATCCTATCTCTATCGCGCCTGCCGGAATCAAGCCCTGCAGCATCTCCGGCATTTGAAGATCGAAAACCGCGACCATTGCAAGCAGGATCTTGCGGATCCGGGCAGATCGCCCGAAGCAGCGGCCGAAGCGCAGGAGATCGCCGCCGCGGTCTATGCGGCCGTTGCCGAGCTCCCCCCCCACCGCCGGCTCATATTTTCGCTCAGCAAATATGATAACCTCACGTATGCCGAGATCGCCGAGATCCAACAGATCTCCATAAAGACGGTGGAAACACAGATGGGACGGGCCTTGAAATATTTAAGACAGCGATTGGCTGATCAGTATGCCAAAGAGACGCAAAGATGATAGAGTTCAAGCCGATATTCTTCTGCGAGTGTCAGGGTGTCATCCCGGCCGCGGATTGTATTCTAAGGAGGGCTTGTCTGGAGGACACGCGACCATAAGCATGAACGATTCAGTCGACTGGAATCTCCTGGCGCGCTATTTGGCCGGCGAGGCCTCGCAGCCGGAAAAGGAAACCGTCGAGGCGTGGCTGCAGGCCGCACCGGCACATCTCGATCTGGCCCGGGAATTGGAAAAGATCTGGAACGCACCGGAGATTGATCCCGGTCCGGTGGAGGTGGAGCGGCTGTGGCTTCAAACGGTGGAGAAAGCGGGAATCCCGCTCAGTTCCGTTCCAAGCCGAGTGGATCGGGAATCCCCCGTTGAACCGAGGATCCGCAGATTCCGGGATCTAAGATTCCCTCCGGCCTTCCGCTTCCTTCCCTATGCAGTGGCGGTTCTCCTCTTTGCGATCATTCCGTATTTCATATGGAAAGCGGTGCGTCCGGCCGCGGAAGGGATTCCGGCCGATCTCAGGTCGCTGGCCGTGGCGCATGGACAGCAGGCCGATCTCACCTTAAGCGACGGAACGCGGGTGAGATTGGATGCCGGAAGCACGTTTCAATTTCCACCTGATTTCAAGGGCCGGAATCGGGAGGTCTATTTAAGCGGAGAAGGCTATTTCGAGGTTCAGCCGGCCGGAGGGACCTCGTTCATCATCCATGCCCATGATGCCGTGATCCGCGTGCTGGGAACGCGTTTCAACGTGAGGGCCTGGCCGCGCAGCCGCAGGGTCGAGGTGGCGGTCATACAGGGGAGTGTTTCGTTAAGTGCCGCCCGGGCCGAAAAGGCACCGGGGATCCATGTTTCCAGAGGCCAGCTCGGGGTCGTGTCCGAAGGGCGGCCTCCCATGGAACCGCGTGCCGTGGAGACCGACCGATATCTGGGTTGGCTCAAGCGGGAGGCGGTCTTTCAAGACGTTCCCCTGGGCGAGATCCTGTTCCAGCTGGAGCGGTGGTGCGATGTCCGTTTCGTGCTGGAGGATGAAAGGATTGCGTCCGAGCGCCTCACGGCTTATATTGAAAACAGGCCGATCGACGAGATCCTGGAATTGATCTCCACGCTGACGGATCAAGATATCGAGAGAAGGGGAGAGGTCGTTACCCTGAGGCCGAGGAACCGGTAAGATTGATGATGTCAGGCGAGCACATTTTGATTTGAATCCGAGAAGTCACACATTCAATTGTGTTGGCATATGGCCATGAAGACAAGATTGGGCAGGATATTCCTCCTGGAGGTTTGCTTCAGGCTCATTTTTCCTGCGGTGGCGGCCT
>Ga0180438_10011136_pt1 | contig 10917 bp, 8 predicted proteins | sample SS_ome_12_FD_132455 | JGI IMG/M metagenome (GOLD analysis project Ga0180438, IMG submission 132455) | Hypersaline lake sediment archaeal communities from the Salton Sea, California, USA - SS_3_D_2 metaG | ecosystem: Environmental > Aquatic > Non-marine Saline and Alkaline > Hypersaline >... | reverse complement strand
CCCTACCCTTTAGGGTGGGGTAGTTGACCGTCTCAACGATATTTAGACAGTAGGGGGTTGTTAACAGTTAACGCATTGATAGACAAATATATCGTGTTATCAACAAGTATTTCAAGCTAAGATGCTGAAGAGGGCTTACCTGCTATTACTTAAAAAAGTAGTGGTCTTTTTATAGCGGGATCCTCTCTATTATGGCGCCGTTAAGCCGCTGAGCTACCACATATCACCCTTACCGTAGGAGACGTCTACCAGTTATGACCTCGCTAACACATGCCTATCCACTTAAACTCCCACAAGACATCACCTTACACCACCAACTGGATATGCTACGAGAAATTGTGATGCACGCCGCTCAAAAACTCTTAGCCGAGTTATGGTCTGACCACTGGATCGATACGCTGGCAGCTAAGCACAAGCAAAAGAACAAAGCCTATAAAGTCATAAACGAACAACGGGTCTCCTTAACCATTCCCCCTGGGCGTGTAGTGTATCTACCGTCACGCATCAGGCGGTGTATCGCTGAACTGGTGGGACGCATTCTCCGTTCCCAATTCATACGCAAGCAGTGCTATTACGACGTATTGCGGATCGTACAAATCACGGGGGTAGCAGGCAACCTCGATAAATTGGTGCGCACCGTAGCCCTCACTTTAGCTAATTTTGATGGCAAATATTACCGCTGGGCGCTGATCCGTCAAACACTGCGCATGTTCCGGCGCTACTACTATCAACTCGGCTTGGATTTACGTCTCTTGCAGCAGTTTCCTTATTCGACGGTGATAACACCGCGTATTCAGTCGTTCGCGTTCCCGTATAGCCCTGATGAGGGGCAGGCCATCCGCTACGACTGGCATGAAGACCTTCATAGCATCAGTATTCAAATGAAAGTCCCCTGTCGTCCCCATCCCATACAACGCTCCCACTGGGTATGGCAGGAGTTTATCCTACCAATACCTGGCAAAATCCAGCCACGTATTACTTCGCCCAATAGTAAATTGCGTGCGCCTACCTTACGCTATATCACGCTGAAAGGTGGCTTGACACTGCCCTTTTTAGAATGTGCTTAGTCTATGGAGCCCCATACTCACACTGCTACTCAACACCACTCGCCACACAGGCAGCCGTTGCCAGCGAACCGTGTGCTGGCTACCGATCTGGGAGTGCTCAACCTGACGACCTCGGTCATCTGTGAAGCTGGGTCGCAGCTGAGCCCTCCCATCTTTTGGTCTCCTTCTACAACTATCTTGCAGCGAATAGAACAGCTGTACAGCCATCTCGCCTGGTTGCAACGCAAATTGGACCGCTATCATGCACACTGGTGTGGGCAGGGTAGACGACGCCAGGAACTGGAACGGCTGTACCGCAAACTGAACCGTTATCGGGAAGAAATCCTGCACCTGGCAAGTAATCAACTGCTGGAGACTGCCCTGCGCTGGCAGTGTACCACCATAGTCCTAGAGGACTTGCGCACTTATGAACCGCCGAAACACCGCAAAAAACTCTCTCGAAAACTGTCGAATTGGTTACGAGGGGCGTTGTACGACATCCTCAGTTATAAGGCAAAGCGCTTTGGGATTAAGGTTGTCCGGGTAAATCCCAGATGGACGTCAAGTTATTGTCCGCGTTGTGGAGCCAAAGGGGAGAAAATCAGTGAACCGCGCAGTCGTCAGGTCATCAAACGCGGTAGATTCTTTTACTGTGCCGCATGCACCTATGTAGCAGACCGCGATTATATTGCGGCGGTTAACATTTATCGGGTGTATCAAGAGCACCGAAAAAAACGTTTTAGTATAAAACACGCAAAGCCCGTTCCCTACATGGCGACGGGTATCCCGCTCAACCGTCCTAGCGGGGATACCACTCACCTACTTCACGTAGTGGGTGGATAGTGATATTTGTTAATAGTTGTTAATAAATGGCTATGATGAAAGGAACGGTCTCTCTTTATCTGGTTTATAAATATTGTGTATAAGATCAAAAGGAAAGTTACATTTTGAAAGTATTTAACCTTATAGACGTCAGAGAAGGTTATTCTGGTTTTCTAAAGATTAAGTTGTAGTTATGGTTTCGCTTACTTTTAATAAAACAATTACAGCACCAATAATAGGCAATATAGCCAGAACGAGGAACATAGTTCTTAAGCCAAATATTGTTGCCATAATACCCGCTATTATTGTTCCAGTTACCGCTCCAAAAGTTATGCTAGAATTGAGATAACCCATAGCCTCATTCTGCTTTAACGGAGGAGATATATCTGCTACGAAGGCACTTCCTCCAGTATAAATACATGCGAACACGAAGGCATTAAGAGTTTGGGCTATTATAAGCAAATAAAGGCTATATGAGAATGCATAGAGGCTCAAAACCACGCTGGTGCCCACCAGTCCAAACAGTATAATTGGTTTTCTACCAGTATACTTATCAGACAATGCTCCAATGGGTGTCATTAAAAATCCTTGAAGACCCATGTTAATCATTAATAATATACCAATCCAAGTCTTTGAGACCAATGTTGCAAAAAAGATGGTGAGCAGCGCGAATGATCCCCAGTAAGCACTATATCGCAAGAATGCAGTGATGTAAAACCATTTTAGGCCCTTTTCTTTGAGATAACTGCTTTCCCCACTACGTGGTAAGAAACGATTTTTTAAGGCAACAACGATCTTTCCAAAGTTTCTTTCCAGGTCTCCACCGCTCTTAGTTTCTCTTAGGGAAAATATTGTTAATACTACTGCAAGAACTGCAAGAACGCACCCTATGTAGAAAGCGACTGCAAAGTTGAATAGATCTGCAATTGATCCGCTCAAAAGAGAGCCTAATGCCCAGCCTATCGATGTTGTAGTGTTTAGTAATCCTAAGTTTTTTCCTTTTTCAGCCTTAGTTGAGATTTCAGAAACTAATCCCATGACAACGGGTTGAAATCCGGCAGATATAAACCCTAAAACCGCCATGAGTAAAAGTAATGGCAACGGGGCTCCTATAAAGGGGATCATAAGAAAAACAGCAGCCGACCCAGCCATACTCATAATAATAAAGGGTTTTCTTTTTCCAATGATATCTGATAATGCCCCCATAATTACTGAAGTTACTGATGTAACACCAAACAGTGTACCTATTATTATACTAGCCTGAAATAGCGTCGCTCCTAAAGACCTCGCATAAAGAGGAATTATGACAAATGGAATAATAGTAGCAAAGGAAGCGAGCCAATTTATGACGTTTATTGATGTTAATGAAGGAATATCATTTCTTGCTGTAGAAGTCACAGAAATCACGCATTTCCTTTTGTTATGTTGAATTTAGCCAATTTACTTGACCGTTCAATAAAGAGATCACAAACAAATTGATTTTATTCTCCAATGACTTTCGTGGTTTTGACTTAAACTGTTGTTACCCTTCATCCTTTATTCTATTTATAAACGCAGTGGATTGAGTGATAACTCGATTTTCCTTTTCAAAATTCAAAAATTAGATCCACGATCGATTAAATATCACTCACATAATACATTCTGGTCGAAAATTCGTCTCCTAAACATAAGGTAGGATTAGAATTCGTTATTAAAGCCATTTTTATAAAATAGAAATGACAGCTATCCTTCGGGCAGAGGCATTTTTATAACTACATTAGGTTCTTTTATATTCCTTCGCTTCAACTGGGTCATAGCGTCTTGTAGCTTCTCGAATGGAAATACCTTGATATCTATGGTGATACCGAGTTTTGTTGCAAGTCTTAAGAATTCCTCTGATTCGGAATGCTTCACGTTATAAAGGGTAAAGATGTCCCTGCCCCAGAGATTGTTGGAATAGTCATTTATCTCTATTAGGGACATGTCCACTGGGGCCAAGATCACTCTTCCTCCCTGATTGACCTGAGAAAGCGTGGGTTCAACTAACTTGCCCGCTGGCGGGAAGAGTATCGCTGCATCTAGCCGTTCAGGCATCTTGGCATTCATCGTATCGTTGGCCCATACCGCTCCCTCCCTTCTTGCAGATTCTATGTTATGTTTCGATCTTGTGCTCACATAGCATTCTATTCCAAGGTAATTGGCAATCTTTAAGACATAGTAAGCTGTTGGCCCAAACCCGTACAGACCGAGTTTATCACCTTCCTTGACGGAGGCAAGTTTAAAGGAAAGATATCCGGCGACACCGGGACATAAGAGTGGTGCGATATCCTCGGGATCCATCTCCACGCCCTGGAGTGACAGAGCAAAGTCCTCCCTAATGGTCATATATTCCGCAAAACCGCCGTTAACATGCCAGCCCGTGCATTTGTACTCAGGACAATAGTTCTCCCTCCTTGCGAGGCAGTACTTACATCTTCCGCAGGTGCTATGCAACCAGGATACACCCACTTTGTCCCCGCTTTTAAACCTCTTAACCTTATCCCCTATTTCATCCACCACACCCACAACCTCATGCCCTGGAACAATTCGAGGTTTCTTTAAAGGAAGGTCGCCCTCAACAATATGTAGGTCTGTCCTGCAAATACCGCAGGCTGCTATTTTTATCCTTATTTCATCTCCTTTCGGACTTGGTGTTGGGATATTTGTGAACTCCATTGGTTTTTCTTCGATGCTAGCCTGTTTCCTTGCGATCCATGCTTTCATAATTATCACCTATACAAAGTATATGCTGTGGTAGAAGTGGTTAAGGATCTCATTGCCCCTTTCCCTATATCTTTTGAGAGCTATAGGAAGGTAGTTCATGATATCCTGGGCCGTAATTCCGTCCGCTTCCTTGTTTTCTGCAGCTATATCTGCCGATAAACCATGTATGAAGACGCCAGTCATCACCGCATCCTCTATGGAAAGGCCGATCCCAAACATCGCGGCAATGCAGCCCACAAGCACATCTCCGGATCCTTCTGTTGTCATATCAGGATTTCCGCTCATATTAATTCGAACCGTTTTGTCGGGATAGCTTATCAGAGAATGGGCAGCTTTTAGTACAATAATCGAATCAAGGGTTTTTGCCTCCTCTTGTAAGATATCAATAATAATCTCTTCTATTTCTGCTGTATCCTTAGACGCAATCGAGGACATCTCACCTAGATTAGCAGTGAGAATAGTGGATTCCGCTCTTGACCTAATTACTTCTGTATCCTTTGATGTGGCGGTTATACCGTCATTATATAGAAGAAGAGGGCGCTCTATCTCTTTAGCTAGGATCCTCACCAGTTCCTGTGTCTCCTTGTATAGTGAAACGCCAGGACCTATTACCACAAGATCCATTTGCTCGGCTATCTCCAAAAGTTGATCTTTGTTTTGCATCGCGATGCTCCCGCTCTTCGTTTCTGTTAGGTGAACGAAAGCTATCTTTTTGTCCTCGTTGGCTATAAAAGGTATAATCGAGCGAGGGGCAGCAAAGCGTGAGTACTCGCCTCCTGCTTTTAGGAACGATGATACCAAGTAGTATGGGGACTCGTGATATCCCTTGGCCCCCGCTATGAATAAGACCTTTCCAATATCTCCCTTATGCCCGTTCTTTGGTAGCGGAGAAGGCATTCCTATCTCTATCTTTAACTCGGGTTTGTTATAAAGTTCTGGAGGGAATGATATATGAGTAACGTAGAGTTTTCCACAATATTCAAAGCCAGGATAGAGAACGTTGCCAATCTTCGGTAGACCGTAGGTTATAGTATAATCGGCTCTCACGGCTACACCCATAATCTTTCCGGTGTCACCGTTTATTCCCGAAGGGATGTCTATGCTGACCGTCAATTTTTTACTCTTGTTTATTAGATCGATTATATCTCGATACTTGCCCTTTACCTCTCGTGTGATACCCGTTCCTAAAATGGCATCCACAATAACGTCACAATCCATGATATAAGATCTGAGCGTTTCTTGGTCCTCCACCTTTCGGACCTCGATGGGCAATTTGGAAACGATCTCGAAGTTCTTTCTAGCGGACCCTTTGAATTTATCCTCATCGCTCATTAGGAAGACCCGAGCAGTGCCACCCTGGGAATGTATCTTCCTAGCTACCACAAGCCCATCACCGCCGTTATTGCCCGGACCACAAAGGATGACAAAATCCTTTCCCTTTATGCCTATCTGATCGAGTATCACGAAGTAAGCTGCCTGGCCTGCATTCTCCATGAGGATATCCCCAACGATACCATAAGCCTCAATGGCACACTTATCAAGGTTCCTCATCTCGTGTACCCTACTCACCTTCACTTTTTGCACCCCTCATTTAACTAGATTATTCTATTATCGTTATATGCCTTCTCATCATCCAAATCTCCTAATCCTCAACAATTACGCCGAAGAGATGGTTTCGCTTACTTTCGATAAAACAATGGCTGCTCCAATAATAGGCAAAATAGCCAGGATGAGAAACATAGTTCTTAAACCAAATATTTCCGCCATTATTCCTGCTATTAGGGTTCCAGTCACAGCTCCAAAGGTTATAGCGGAATTTAAAAAGCCCATTGCTTCGTTATGTTTGTCAGAAGGCGCAACATCTGATACGAAAGCACTTCCTCCAGTATAAATGCTTGCGAACACAAATGCATTAAGAATTTGGGTTATTATAAGTAAAATGAGACTATATGATGTCGCATACAGTATTAGAACAAAGCTAGTTCCAAATAATCCAAACAAAATGATTATTTTTCTACCTTTCATATCAGACAATTTACCAACGGGGGACATGATTAGCGCAGAAATCCCTAAGTTAATAGCAATTAAGATACCTACCCACGTTGTTGAAACGATTGTCGCAAAGAAGATGCTAAGGAGGGCGAAGGATCCCCAGTAAGCGGAATATCTGAAGAATAAAGAGATATAAAACCAACTTAAGCCCTTTTCTTTTAAATACGTGCTTTCGCCACTTTTCGGTATGAATCGATTTCTCAGAGCGATTATAATCTTTCTGAAGTTTCTTTCTTTAACAATGTCGGTTTTTGTCTCTCTCAAGAAGATAATCATTAGGACAGCTGCAAGAACTGCAAGCAAGCATCCAAAATAGAAGGTCATAGCAAAACTGAAATGTTCAGTAATTGTCCCGCTCGAAAAAGAGCCTACTGCCCATCCTAATGAGGTCCCAGAATTTAAATATCCTAAGTTTTTACCCTTCTCTTGAGGTTTTGAGTACTCAGAGACCATGCCCATTACGCACGGGTTGAAACCTGCAGCAATAAAACCAAAAAGCCCCATTACTAAAATTAAAGTTACTGGGAGTGCAATAAAAGAAATCAAGATAAAGATGACTGCAGATCCGAACAGACTAAAAATGATAAATGGTTTTCGCTTCCCTATAATATCAGACAGCGACCCCATAATCACGGCTGTCACTGCATTAACTCCGAAGAATGTTCCAGCTATTATTGATGCTTGAAAAAGGGAAGCACCTAATACAGTTGTTGCATAAAGAGGAATTATAACGAAGGGTATTATTGTTACCGTATTAAAGAGCCAATTTACAACATTAATTGGCAACATCCAATTATTTGCCTTATCATTATTTGCAGAATTCAAGAATTCACATCCTTTTTTAAATTCTTTAATTTTAAAATGTTTTTGTTCATATAATTAACCCACAAAATACAAAATAGTCTACGCCTTTAACTCAATTTTCAAAGGTAGCCAGTCCGTCCACACGACCAGTGCCAGCCTCATAATTATCAACTCTAATCTCCATTGATAATTTAAGCTTCACTAAAGCTGTCTAATATAGCTTTACATCCATATTTAAGTGTTTTATATATCTTTTCATGTGTTTTCATTATATCTTCAAAAATCTTAAGAGAAAAGCTCGTGTAATCGCGTGTAGTTTTTATAGAAAATTCGCAGGTAATTTGGAGTATAGTGTTTCACTTTAACATAGGCCTCCCTACACTTAAGTTACGAAACGTACTATGTTTTCGTGCATTATGCCGAAGTGTCTGGCTTGGCGCTGGGAGCGTAAACAAGACAAAGTATCGATGAGGGGGCTGTCATACCTCAAGTGTCCCTTGAGGGCCCGGGGGCTGCGATGAACCAGCCCGAACTGTCGATGACTAGGCTGAATGTGTTCAACCGTTTTGGCTAAGCAGAACAGTCTAGGAGGGCAGAAGTCACTCAACTTGTTTGGTTGCAGTTCATAGAAATCTTTCATACACAGATATAGTATTCTCAGCTACATTATCCCATGTAAATTCTGCTAATACTCTTTTTCTTGCATTTTCTCCCAATTTTTTTGCATGGTCGGGATCTTGGAGTATAGTTGTTACTGCATGAGCGATATCATTTGGATCATTTGGATCAATAAGATAACCACATTGGTCTTTTCCTGTTTCTATTACCTGTTCTTTGAACCCAGAAGTTCCTATCGCTCCTACTACCACAGGTTTTTTCATACTCATAGCTTCAGTTGCAACAATTCCAAATGGTTCGTAATGCGAAGGGAAAACACACACATCTGAAGCAGCATAATGTTCAATTCGTTCATCTTCCGAGATGAATTCATAACGAAAAATCACTTTATCTTGAATATTTAATTGTTTTGCAATATCTTCTAAATATGGATACAAGTTCCCCATCCCCACAATAACTAACTTTGCATTAGGCATTTCTTGCAACACTTGAGGCATAGCTCTAACCAAACAATCAATACCTTTAACTGCTATTAATCTCCCACAGTAAAAAATCATAAGTTCATCATCTTGAATTCCATATCGTTTTCTAAGTGCAGAAATACTCTCCTCATGGATGTTTTTTGGATTATATTTGTTTTCTGCGTCAACTCCATTCCAAATGACATTAATCTTATGGACAGGGAAGCCTACTGAGATAAGTTCTTCTCGCATAACCTTTGATACTGTAATGATTCCATCAGACACTTCAGCGCCCTTCGCTTCAAAGTTTTCTACCGTGCAGGAGCCTCCTCCGAGCGCCCTTCCTCGTTCAGTAGAATGGACATGGAATACAAGAGGCAGTTCTAGATGTCGTTTTGATGAAATTCCTCCAAGAACAGATAGCCAATCGTGGGCAGATAATATATCGAATTCTCTACGCTCTTTTTTTACAAGATGATTGCAAAGTTTTGCAGCTGAAAATACATTATAGGTGATAACATCTGAAAAGAAACGAAGTCCTAATCCCCATTCTCTGAGTTCAGAATCAACAAAAGTTGGGAATAGACTGCTAAAATCGATAGGTGTCGGTCTGTAGACCTCAACACCCCGCCAAATATCTCTTGTGAGTAGTTTTCCATTAGGATCATTGAGGGTAAATACCGTGACCTCATGCCCTCTTTTGATAAACTGTTGTGTTATCTCCAGAGCGTATGTTCCTAATCCACCAACGATCTTGGGTGGAAATTCCCAGACAAAAAAAGCAATTTTCATATTTTGTCCTCGATATTCTCATAATACGCTCACATAGCGGTTTGCCTAGAGAACAACCAATACACTAATAACAAGTTCTTAAAGTTTTTGGAAAACAGAATTTTCGAAGATTAATTATGAAAGTAAGAAATACGTCATTACTTCAATCTAACTATTTCTAAGCAATTCTAAAAATTTATAAATATGATATGCGGTCTTTCCCGTATATTTTACCGATGAATCCTCCGTGAGGTAAAACGAAATGGCTTCTCTGAATAACTATAGAAGAATTATTGGAAAAGAAAACTTCGAAAATCTTCAGATGAAGGCGAAGAATTTCGCTAAATATCATATCCTTTGTATTAACTCGACTTATCAAGGGGGCGGCGTTGCAGAGATGCTTAACAGTATGATTCCGATGTTTCATGACTTTGGGATAGATTTCGGCTGGAGAATTTTGCATGGAAACCCTGACTTCTTCAAAGTAACAAAAAGTTTTCATAATGGACTCCAAGGCGATAAAATAAATTTGTCAGAACGAAGGAAGAAAATCTACTACGAAACAAATAGACGCTTTGCAAAATTCACACATGTAAATAATCACGACCTTGTAATAGTGCATGACCCACAACCTTTGGCTCTGGTTGACTTCTATGAAAAAAAACAGCCGTGGTTTTTTAGGGCTCATATTGACATAACTCATCCAAATCCAATACACTGGACTTATTTAAAAAAATTCATCGAACAATATGATCATTTGATCATCTCAATGGAGAAATATAAAAAGGATTTAAATATTCCACAAAGTGTTATTTATCCTGCAATAGACCCGTTATGCCAAAAGAATAAAAAGATCTCTGATAAGATGATTGACAGCACATTGACTAAAAATGGAATTAATATAGAAAGACCAATCATTTCACAAGTATCAAGATTTGATAAATGGAAAGAACCGCTTGGAGTTATAAGAGTTTTTGAAATGGTAAGACAAAAATTGGATTGTCAACTAGTTTTACTTGGCGCATTTGCCACAGACGACCCTGAGGGACAGCATATATATGAAAAGGTTAGAAACAAGGTTAACAAAAGTAAATATAAGAAGGACATCAAGCTACTTTTAAATGGAACAGATCTGATGGTGAATTGTTTACAGACTGCTTCTTCTGTTGTTATTCAAAAATCCTTAAGAGAAGGCTTTGGATTGGTTGTTTCTGAAGCTCTTTGGAAGAACACACCTGTTGTAGCTTCCAACGTTGGAGGAATTCCATTACAAGTAATTAATGGCTTGAACGGATTCCTACATGAACCAAAAGACTTCAGAGGCTTTTCTGAGAGTATAATAAGACTTCTGAATGATGAAAAACTGAGAGAAGAAATGGGTAAGAATGGAAAAGAACATGTAAAGAATAATTTCTTAATTACCAGGTTAATGATTGATTGGCTCAATGTATTTGAGAATTATTTAGAATGAAATTTCTTCTTCAAACTCTACTTCACCCACGTAAGCAGTATTTTTATGCTAAAAAGTAGATGTCATCCTCATCTTGTGAATTTGTGAGGATAAGATTATTAATTTCTCAAATTAATAATAGTCATATGTG